>ERZ1032895.11-NODE-11-length-65946-cov-12.631285_pt1 | contig 65946 bp, 57 predicted proteins | sample MGYA00516687_ERZ1032895 | MGnify/ENA primary metagenome ERZ1032895 (study PRJEB33719, sample SAMN04261600) | wastewater metagenome | biome: rural village; feature: latrine urine exit; material: soil | place: El Salvador | collected 2013-01-14 ... | reverse complement strand
TGACAGCGCTCCAAAGCTCATGTCTGAGACAAACAGAGGAATCTTCAGTTTCAGCGGCTTTTTAGCCCTTGGACCGATAACCAGCTCAGTACTTACTGCGACATCTTCAAGCAGCGGTTGGGTCGCCATCTGAGCCGTCATGACTTGAATGTCATCCCAATGCGGCAGCAAATGACGCGGCACCCCCATGGAGGTCATCGGCCCATGGTGCCCCATCTTTGACAACCCATTTCTGGCCAGCTGATGGATGAACTCGACCGTGGGCTCTTCTAGCGTAGCGCTGGCCACCGGGATCTTATTGGCGTCAGCCTGAATGCCAGGCCCTTCCTTACCGACGGCACTGTCATCAAACTGCTTATGAGTGCCATCACAAAATGGCAGGTTTGCTGAGTGCTTGCACTGGCATAGATAGGCATCACCGGACTTTTCAGCAGTAAATGGCTTGGGTTTGAACTCGGTTCCTGCATGGGAGCCGTCACAAAATGGCTGACTGTTAGAGCGACCACAGGCGCAAAAATAATACTCTTCGTCCTCTTTTATATCGATTTTCACAGGCTTGTTGTTCGCCACTATCGGATTCATTAATCAGCTCCAGATTTAATAATTATCACGCATTGCCCGCTCTATCCGCTTATCTGCCACAACCCATATAAGCGCCACCCCTACATATAAAGCTTGAGCCGCCCAGTGGAAGACAAATGACAATCCTATTGCCGCCAGATACAGCACCATTGACAGCTTGCCTTTCCAGTCTGAGCCTATTGCCATGCGAAGAACAGAACTACAACCATCTGTCGCCATGATGCAGCGTTGCAACATGTGGTAAGAAACAGCCGCCATGAACAACACAAATCCATACAAGGCTGTTGGAAGTGGCTCAAAATGGTTCCCCCCCATCCAGCCAGTCGATATGGGAAACAACGAAAGCCAGAAGAGCAGATTCAGATTTGACCAAAGAACGCTGCCTGACACATGCCCCGCAGCCTGAAGCAAATGATGATGATTGTTCCAGTAAATGCCCACATAAACGAAGCTGAGAACGTAACTGAGAAAACTGGGCAACATGGGAACAAGAACATCAGCCCCTGAACCATCAGGAACCTTTAGTTCAAGGACCATGATGGTGATGATGATGGCCAATACACCGTCACTGAATGCTTCTAACCTGCTCTTTCCCATACGCTACCTCACTAAAACCTGACAGACATTGGACCGCGTGCTCGCGTACTGGCTTGAACGAGCGCTTTATGAAGCTTGATGCATACTGCGAACCTCTCACTCCTGTTCGCTCTATCGTCGCGCTCCTAGCCCAACAGCAGCGAATCGTCGTCGACCTCCTGGCCCCGGGCACGCTCGAACAGCTTGAGCAGGTCGGCAACGTCGAGCCCCTGGCGCTGCTCGCCGCGGACGTCAAACGCCACCTCTCCCTGGTCCATCATGATGGTGCGGTCGCCCACATCCAGCGCCTGTCGCATGCTGTGGGTGACCATCAGAGCGGTTAACCGCTGCTCGCGGATGATGTCAGCAGACAGCGTCAGCACGAAGCTGGCAATGCGCGGGTCGAGCGCCGCGGTATGCTCATCGAGCAGCAGAATCTCCATCGGCTGAAGTGCCGCCATCAGCAGGCTGACCGCCTGGCGCTGACCGCCGGAGAGCAGTCCGATGCTGTCATTGAGGCGGTTTTCCAGGCCCAGGCCAAGCCGCGCCAGGTTGTCACGCAGGCGCGCACGCAGCGTGCCATTCAGGGCACTGCCCAGGCCACGACGACGCCCTCTGGCACAGGCCAGCGCCATGTTTTCTTCCAGGGTCAGGGTGCCGCAGGTACCAGCCAGCGGGTCCTGGTAGACCCGGGCCACCAGGTCGGCGCGCTTGAAGGCGGGAAGGCGTGTGACATCGCGCTCGCCGATAACGACGCGCCCCGGCTCGGCAACGACCTCGCCGGCGAGCACGTTGAGCAGCGTCGACTTGCCCGCCCCGTTGCCGCCGATCACGGTAGCGAACTCGCCGTTGTCGATACGCAGGTTGATTCCGCGCAGCACGTGGTTTTCCAGCGGCGTGCCGGGATTGAAGGTCACATGGATATTGTCGAGCTCGATCATGCCAGGCGTCTCCGGCGGCGGAGTTTCGGCAGCACCAGGGCCAGGCCTACCAGCACCGCCGTGACCAGGTTGAGATCCTGGGCCTTGAGGCCGATAAAGTCAGCATTCAGCGCCACGGCGACCATCAGACGATAAAGGATCGAACCGAACAGGCAGGCCAGCGTCGCCACCAGAATGCTGCGACCGGGAATCAGCGACTGACCGCCAATCACCGCGGCAAGGCCCACCACGATGGTGCCCACGCCCATGGTCACATCGGCGCTGCCCTGACTCTGAGCAAACAGCGCGCCGCCCAACGCCACCAGCGCATTGGAAAGCGCCATGCCGACCAGCACTATCACCAAGGTGTTGATGCCATTGCCTGATGCCATGCGGGCATTTTCACCGGTGGCGCGCATGGCCAGGCCCGCTTCGCTGTTGAGAAAGCGATTGAGCAGGAAGGTAACGATCAGCAGCCCCACAGCAATGGCAATCGGGAAGGCCACGTAGCGGCTGACCGGCAGCGACTCCAGGGGAACGAAGATCGTTGGCTCGCTGAGCAGCGCGATATTGGGCCGGCCCATGATGCGCAGGTTGATCGAGTACAGCGCAATCATCGACAGGATCGATGCAAGCAGGTTGAGGATCTTGAGCTTCACGGCCATCCAGGCGGTGACGATACCGGCCATGGCACCGGCAATCATCGCAAGGCCAGTGCCTAGCCAGGGGTTGCCGCCGCCGACGATCCACACCGCTGCCACCGCGGCACCGAGAGGAAAGCTGCCATCGACCGTCAGGTCGGGAAAATCCAGCACTCGAAACGACAGATAGACGCCGAGTGCCACAAAACCAAAAATGAGCCCGAGTTCAAGGGCTCCAAGAAATGCAATAAGACTCATGAAAATGCCCGCTGATTCAGTCGCTGACTCATTCGACGATTTCGACCGCGCGCTCCTGGAACTCAGCGGGAATCTCGTAGCCAATCGCCTCAGCGGCACTGCTGTTGAGGATCAACTCCAGCTTCTCGACCGTCCCGACCGGAATATCGCCGGGGTTTTCACCGTCGATGATGCGCGCCACCATTTCACCGGTCTGGCGACCCATGTCGTAGTAGCTGAAGCCCAGCGAGGCCAGCGCGCCGCGCGCCACGGAAGAGTTATCGCCGGTGAATACCGGAATGTCGGCGTCATAGCCAACCCGAATCACGCTTTCCAGCGCCGAGACCACGGTGTTGTCGACCGGTACGTAGATGGCATCGGCGCGGCCGGCCAGACTGCGGGCGGCACCCATCACCTCGGAGGTGCGCGAGGCGGTGACTTCAATCAGCTTGAAGCCAAGCTCAGGCGCCAGGGCTTCGAGCGCCTGTGCCTGGGAAACCGAGTTTGCCTCACCGGGGTTGTAGATCACGCCCAGTGACTCTGCCTCGGGGAACATGTCGCGAATCAGCTGAAGCTGGGCCTCCAGCGGCGGCGCATCCACCACGCCGGTAATGTTGGCGCCCGGTGCATCCATGTCAGCGACCAGTTTGGCCAGCAGCGGGTCGGTCACGGCGGTGAACACGATGGGTACCGTCTTGGGCATTGCTGCAGCTGCCGACTGAGCGGAAGGCGTGCTGATGGCCAGCAGTACAGTGGGCGGCTCGCCGGCAAACTTGCGCGCTATCTGGGCGGCAATCGCCGTGTCGCCCTGGGCGTTCTCGAACGCCACACGCAGGTTCTCCCCTTCGACATAGCCGCGCTCTTTCAATTCGTCCAGCACGCCTTGCCGACTGGCGTCCAGCGCCGGGTGTTCAACAATCTGGGTAATCCCCAGAGTGACGGTTTCCTGGGCCTGGGCTGCTCCGGCCATCCCGACCGCCATCAGAGAGCCGAAAACCACGCTCAATATCGTACGCCGCATGTGCTGTTCTCCGTGAATATCGTGCTGTCATTGTACCCTGTCAGCCAGGCATCGCCCCGCTCAGGAACGTTCAGGAACGCTCAGCAAGTCACGATAGCTTGATTGAGTGGTCGCACCAAGATGGCATCTTTTATGATTCTTCGCAGATTGGCATAAACACTGCCTTCTCGGAGCAAGATACCAAAACAACCGTGCCGGCCCTCGAGAGAGTACCGGCACGGTTGTTGTTGCGCTGAGTTCTTACCGCTTTTGGGTCGCCGCCGCCATGGTGGCGACGGCTACGACAGCGAGATCCACACGCTCTTGAGGCTGGAGTACTCTTCCAGCGAGTGATGCGACTTGTCACGCCCGTTGCCGGACTGCTTGACCCCGCCAAAGGGCACCGTCTGATCGCCCCCGGCCCAGTTGTTGACGAACACCTGGCCGGACTCCAGACGCCGCGTCACGCGCATGATGCGATCGATATCCTGGCTCCACAGCCCTGCCGCCAAGCCATAGTCGCTGTCATTAGCCATAGCGATGGCCTGCTCTTCGGTCTCGAAGCCAAACACCGACAGCACCGGGCCAAAAATCTCTTCCCGACCAATCACCATCTCGTCGGTCACACCGTCGAAGACGGTCGGCGGGATGAACAGGCCGTCACCTTCCAGTGCCTTGCCGCCTGCACGCAGGGTCGCACCCTCCTCCTTGCCGCGGCGGATGTAGTCGAGAATACCTTTGTGCTGGGTCTCGTCGACGATGGCGCCCATGAAGCTGTCCGGGTCGAGCGGATCACCGGGTTGCATGGACTCGGCGGCGCTGAGCACCTTGTCGACGAAAGTATCGCGAATCGAGTTTTCCACCAGCAGCCGCGAACCGGCGATGCACACCTCGCCCTGATTACTGAAGATCGCCCTGGCGGCGCTGCGTGCAGCGCGGTCCAGGTTCTTGCAATCGGCAAAGATAATGTTCGGGCTCTTGCCGCCGCATTCCAGATACACCCGCTTGAGATTGGACTGGCCGGCATACTGCATCAGCAGCTTGCCCACGGCGGTGGAACCGGTAAATGAAAGGCAATCGACGCCCATGGAGAGCGCCAGCGCCTTGCCCACGGTGTGGCCGAAGCCAGGCAGCACCTGGAAGACACCGCGCGGAATGCCTGCCTTTTGGGCCAGCTCAGCCAGCCGCAATGCCGATAGCGGTGACTTCTCCGAGGGCTTGAGAATGACGCTGTTGCCAGCCGCAAGCGCCGGTGAAATCTTCCACGAGGTCATCATCATCGGATAGTTCCAGGGCACGATGGATGCCACCACGCCCAGCGGCTCACGCAGCACCATGGCCAGGCTGCCTTCGCCGGTGGGAGCCACCTCGCCATACAGTTTGTCGATCAACTCGGCCTGGTAGCGCATGCAGGCGATGGCGCCGGACAGGTCGCCCAGCGCGCTGCTGACTGTCTTGCCCATGTCCAGAGTGTCGAGCAGGGCCAGCTCGTGCCTGTTGGCTCTCATCAGATCGGCCAACCTCAACAGCACTCTCTTGCGCTTGCCAGGGGCCATGCGCGACCACTCACCACGTTCGAAGGCATCACGCGCCACGGCTACTGCCGTTTCAGCATCGGCCTCATCACAGCTTGCCACCTGAGCCAGGGTCTCACCGGTCGCCGGGTTGATCGTGGCAAAGGTCTCGCCATTTTCCGCATCGATGAACTTGTCGTCGACAAAGGCGCGCGTCTCGAAGTTGAGCGAGGCCGCCATGGCCTGCCAGTCGGCGTAAGTGGACGGGGGACGGGTACGACTCATGCTCAATGCTCCTGTACTGCAATGTCTTGGGTTGTCGGCTGCGACTGGACCCGCTGTGATTGGGACAAGCGACGCGCGGTTTCATTCAGCGCCCGACGCGCCAGCCTGACCAGCTCGTCGATCTCTTCGCGGGTAATCACCAGCGGCGGCGAGATGATCATGGTATCGCCGACCGAGCGCATCACCAAGCCGCTGTCAAAGCTCAGATCGCGGCACAGGCTACCTACCCCAAGCGAGCTGTCGAAACGCTCACCGGTCTGCTTGTCAGCCACCAGCTCCAGTGCGCCCATCAGTCCCAGCGAGCGGGCCTCACCGACCAGCGGGTGATCGGCCAGGCTGGCCCAGCACTTGGCCAGATAGGGACCGAGGTCATCACGCACCCGGTCCACAATGCCTTCGGCTTCCAGCAGCTCCAGATTCTTCAACGCCACGGCGGCGCACGCCGGGTGACCGGAATAAGTAAAGCCGTGATAGAATTCGCCGCCTTCATTGATCAGGGTATCGGCCACACGGTCGCCGACCAGCACGCCACCAATGGGCAGGTAGCCTGACGACAGCCCTTTGGCAATCGGCATCAGGTCCGGCTCCAGGCCATAATGCTGGCTGCCGAACCACTCGCCCAGCCGTCCGAAGCCGCAGATGACCTCGTCCACTACTAGCAAGATGTCATACTTGGCCAGCACTTCCTTGACCGCCGGCCAGTAGCTTTCCGGCGGCATGATGGCGCCACCGGCGCCCTGCACCGGCTCGGCAATGAAGGCGGCCACGTTTTCCTCGCCCAGCTCGAGGATTTTCTCTTCCAGCGCGGCGGCACATTGACGCCCGAAAGCATCCCGGCTCATGTCGCGCCCCTCGCCAAACCAGTAGGGCTGGCGGATATGAGTAATACCCGGCACGCAGGGACCGCCCTGCTCGTGCATCGGCGCCATGCCACCCAGGCTCATGCCGGCCACGGTGGAGCCGTGATAGCCATTCTTGCGGCCAATCACCCACTGCTTTTCTGGCTTGCCCTTGATCGCCCAGTAGCGACGCACCATGCGTAGCACGGTATCGTTGGCTTCAGAGCCTGAGCCGGTGAAGAACACCCGATTCATGTGGGCCGGCGCCAGTTGGCAAAGCTTTTCGGCCAGCGCCACCGCCGGCGGATGCGTGGTCTTGAAGAAGCTATTGTAGTAGGGCAGCTGTTCGAGCTGGGCCGTCGCCGCCTCGACCAGCTCCTTGCGCCCATAGCCAATGTTGACGCACCAGAGTCCGGCCATGCCATCGAGGATACGGTTGCCCTCGCTATCGTGGATATACACGCCTTCGGCATGGGTCACGACACGGCTGCCCTCTTCGCCCAGCGACTTGAAATCGGTAAAGGGGTGCATGTAATGGTCGCGGTCGAGCTGCTGCAGAAGAGCGGTATCTTGATGAGCCATAGGGCATCCTCCGAAAGAAAAGCAACGAGTGTTATTGTTTGCTCAACATATCGACCCCAAGGGTGAGTTGCCAGTTCTTTTTCGATAACTTCCCATAAAAACAAGTAACTACATGATATTAAACATATTTAAATTTTCTCTTTATCGACATTAGTATCTATCGATGACAAACACCTTGACCAGAGGTCACTTTACGATCCACATTGTTGCTTCAACAACAACACACTCAACAGTGTCATGCGCCATAACCAACGATGGCAGACTGGGAGACAACAATGAAAAACCGCACCCTGGGGCGTGCCTTGCTGCTGCTCGCTCTGTTAATGATCACACTGGGCACCGGCGCCCAGGCCCGGGCCGCCGTGCAGCTGGAGGCGCCTGACCTGATCCTGCGCGGCCTGGCCTTTAGCGTCGATGTTCAGGAATTGCCCGGGGATGGCCCCTATAGCGCCGTCATCGGTGACCAGCGCCTGGCTGTGAGTCTCGATGATCAGGGCGGCGGCGTCATCGAAGGCATACAGGTTGACGACGCCAGCGCCACCCTGACGCTCTTCGATTCCAGCGGCGCGTCGCTGGCCAGTCTGGAGGTCAGCGCGATTCCCGCCTGGCTGTCGCTGCTGCCCGCGATCGTCGCCATCATTCTTGCCCTGGTGTTTCGCCAGGTGATCCTGGCGCTTTTCGTCGGCATTCTGCTGGGCGGCTTGATTCTGCACGGCATGGACGTTTCTGCGCTGGTTGGGGCCTTTGGTGACTCGGTCAACGTGCACGTGCTGGAGGCCGCCAGCGACAGCGAGCACATGTCCATCGTGCTGTTCTGCCTGCTGATCGGCGGAATGGTGGGGATCGTCTCACGCAACGGCGGCACCCAGGGCATCGCCCAGCGCATTTCCCGGGTCATTCGCGGACGCCGCCAGGCCCAGACGTCGACTTTCCTGCTGGGCATCGCGATCTTCTTCGACGACTACGCCAATGCCCTGATCGTGGGTAACACCATGCGCGCCATTACCGACAAGATGGCAGTCTCCCGCGCCAAGCTCGCCTATATCATCGACAGCACCGCGGCGCCGGTATCGTCGATCATGCTGGTGAGCACCTGGATTGGCTTCCAGGTGGGGCTGATCAGTGAAGCAATGAGCCACATCGCCGACTGGAACGAGTCCGCCTACTCGGTGTTCGTCAACGCCATTCCCTACAACGCCTATCCGATCCTTGCTCTCGCCTTCGTGTTCATGACCACCTGGCTGGGCCGGGACTTCGGCCCGATGCTCGCTGCAGAGCGCCGGGCAGTCGATGCGGGTGGCCGGCGCACCACGCTCAGCAGCCGCGAAGCCATGGTCGAGGAAGCGGAGATCAGCACCAAGCCGGGCGTTCCCGTTCGTGCCGTGAATGCCATCGTGCCAATGCTGGTTCTCGCCGCCATCACTCTGGGTGGCATCTACGCCACCGGGGTCGCGGCACTGGGGCCAGGCGAGCACAGCCTGAAAGATATCTTCGGCGAGGGCGATTCCTTCAGCTCGATGATGTGGGGCTCGCTGGCCGCCTGCGTGATCGCGGTGCTCATGACCCAGGGTCAGCGGCTGATGAGCATGACCGAAACCAGCCACTACTGGTTCGAGGGCGTCAAGTCGATGCTGCTGCCGATCACCATCCTGATGATGGCCTGGGCGCTGGCCAACGTGAACGATGCCCTGCAGACTAGCGACTTCCTGGTGGCGGCGCTGGGTGAAAGCCTCAGCCCTGCATGGCTGCCTACCGTGATCTTCATACTGGCGGGATTCACCGCCTTCGCCACGGGCTCCTCCTGGGGCGTCATGGGCATCATGATGCCGCTGGTGGTCCCGCTGGCCTGGGCGGTGCTGGAGCAGAACGGCATGACCGGCACGCCGGAAGGCATGCCGATTCTCTATGCGTCAGTCGCGTCGGTACTGGCAGGCGCAGTATGGGGCGATCACTGCTCGCCACTGGCAGATACCACACTGCTCTCGGCCATGGCCAGCGGCTGTGATCTGGTCGAACATGTGCGCACCCAGTTGCCTTACGCGATGCTGGTGGGCGCGGTCTCGCTGATCTTCGGCACCCTGGCAGTGGGCTATGGCGTCAGCTGGTGGCTAGGATTGCCAGTCGGTGCCGTCGTGCTGCTGGGCACCCTGCTGCTGGTCGGCAGACGCCCCGAGAAGCAGCCTGTGGCCGCCCAGGCCTCGGCACAAGCGTCGGACTGACCGTCTAGTCTTGTCGCCTCACAGGCTCCCGCCTCACACCACAGGGCCCGCGGTTTTCGCCGCGGGCCCTGTGGTGCTGTGTCGCTTGAGGAGTCGCTGAAGAGCCGTCTGCAGGATCAGCTATCGAGCCTTTGAACAGGCCTCAGCGAAGCCCTTGAAGATAGCGTCGTACAAGGGGTGCTCGGTGGGCTGCCACTCAGGATGCCACTGCACGCCCAGGGCAAACGCCTTGGCGTCAGTCACCGAGACCGCCTCGATCAGTCCATCCGGCGCCAGACCTTCGATGGTCAGGCCGTCGCCAAGCCGGTCGATGCCCTGCTGATGCAGCGAGTTCACTCTTGAATGAAGCTCAGGATAGAGTCCGGCAAGCACACCACCCGGCTCGATCGTCAGCTCATGGGCCGGCGCATATTGCTGCTCGGCCTCGCCCTTGGGCTCGCGGTGATCAAGTTTGCCCGGCTGATTCTGCACCGCCTGATGGAGGCTGCCACCGAAGGCCACGTTGAGCTCCTGAAACCCCCGGCAGATGCATAGCAGCGGCATGCCAAGTGCCAGGCTTGTCGGCAGCCAGCTCAAGGCGGCGGCGTCCCGGTGCAGGTCGTCACGGGTGTTTTCCGGCGCCCGCTCGGCACCGTATCGCCCGGGTTCCACGTTGGTGTGGCTGCCGGTCAGCATCAAACCATTGAAATGAGAGAGCAGCCGCCGGGCATCCTCGGCGTCGGTGTCCTCCCATACCGGCAGCACCACCGGGTCCAGCCCATAGGTGCGCAGGGCGGTCAGGTACTTGTCGGTCACCATATGGGCAGGATGGCCCTCGACGTCGCGGCGGCAGGCAATCACTGCCACCAGGGGGCGGTTGTGCATAGGAGTCTCCTTGGGGATCAGGAAAACACTGAATAAATGCCTGCGCGTCACAAGAACGAGGCGCTCGGCGATTTATTCAGCGCTTTTAGTGCAAAACATTATATTTAAATGGCCACAGCAGCCGCGCATGAATGAATTAGCGGGTCATACACCGAGCCTGTCACGCAGCCCATACCACCATGAACCCATCACCGAATAAGGAACGCGGAACATGCGCCCACCGGGAAATGGGAACCACGGCACCTTGGCGAAGACGTCGAACCGGGTCAGATCGCCGTCGATCGCCTCCGACAGGATACGCCCGAAGGTGTGCGACCCTGTGACGCCATGTCCGCTATAGCCATGGGCAAAATAGGTGTTGTCGCCGATGCGTCCCATCTGTGGAACGCGGCTGAACGAGAGAGCGAAATTACCGCTCCAGGCGTAATCGATCTTGACCCCTTTGAGCTGCGGGAACACCTTGTCCATGTTGCGCTGCAACTTGGCCTTGATGTCTTTGGGGTCTGCACCGCCATAAACCGTGCCGCCACCAAACAGCAGTCGCTTGTCGCCGGACAGACGATAGTAATCGAGGATATAGCGAATATCTTCGACACAGGTGTCCGTCGGCATCAGATCGTGCGCGCGCGCCTCGCCCAGAGGCTCGGTCGCCATCACCTGAGTCGATACCGGCATCACTCGCGGGGTCAACGTCGGCACCACGTGTCCAAGGTAGGCGTTGCCGCACAGCACCAGCGTCTTGCAGGTCATCGACCCTTTGGCCGTTCTGACCACAGGCTGCGACGCTGCGTGATCCACGTCGATCACCGGTGACATTTCATAGATCGTACCGCCGTTTTGCTCAAACGCTGCCGCCTCGCCGAGGGCCAGATTCAGCGGATGCATATGGCCGCCGGAATGGTCGATCAGCCCTCCGGCATAGAGGTCGGAATTCACATGCTTGCGCAGCTGCTCCTTGTCCAGCATCTCCTGGTTCTTGATGCCATAGCTGGCCCAGAGCTTCATCCGCTCTTCCAGCTCTTTCACATGGGCGCTGGTCAAGCCGGTAAAGATGTTCTTGTCCTTCAGATCGCACTTGATGTCATAGGTGCTGACCCGCTCACGGATGATCTCACCGCCTTCCTGCACAATGCCGGCGACGAATGTCGCGGTGTCCTGCCCGTAGCGCTTCTTAATCGTCTGCAGGCTGGCGTTCAACCCGTTGACGATCTGCCCGCCGTTGCGCCCTGAAGCACCCCAGCCGACCCGCGCACCCTCGATGATGGCGACCTTGTAACCCTTTTCTGCAAGGTGCAGGCCTGTGGAGAGCCCGCTGTACCCTGCACCGACGACGCAAACGTCAATCTGATGATCACCGATCAGCTCCGGGCGCTCCGGCGCGGGGTTGGCGGAGGCAGCATAATAACTTTGGGTATGGCTGCCATCGCCGGCATAGGGATGTTTCTGCAGAGTCATCACGCGACCTCCGGTTAGTTATTAACAAGGCGTCGATAGCTGTCGTTCCGCTCAGCGACGGATTCGTTACGACACACCACACGCCAACGCTGCTCTCTCAAAGGTGGAAGCTAGCCATGGCGAGCAGTTCGGATCCGAGCAGCCATAAGCCAACAACATTCGAGCATATTGTTATCTTTTGATCAACACACCCTCGCCATCGGCCTTGATCAGAATAAAATACTTAAATATTTGTAATAGATAGAAAAAATACTATACATACGAAACACACTCGACCAAAGATGAACATAGTATGCCGTCAAAAATTTGACAACAGCAGGCAATGATCTGAAAAATGGCCCCATCGACAACGATGACAATCCAAAAGGTGCCAGCATGTCTTCCCCCAGTGCCGACGAAGTGAATGCCTTTCTCGAGCAGCATCCTGATGTTTCCAGCATCGACCTGCTGATCAGCGATCTCAACGGCGTAGTGCGCGGCAAGCGCATCCCGAGAGAAAACCTCGTGAAGGCCTGGCTTGAGGGCATTTATCTGCCCGCATCGCTATTCGCCCTCGACACCCTCGGCAACACCGTTGAGGAAACCGGTCTGGGCCTCGAAACCGGCGACGGCGACCGGGTCTGCCGGGCAATTCCTGGCACTTTGATGCTCACGCCCTGGCTGCGCAACGGCAAGCACGCCCAGCTGCTGATGAGCATGGAAGACAGCGACGGCAGCCCGTTTTTCGCCGACCCTCGCCAGGTGCTGTCCCGCGTGCTAAAGCGCCTGAGCCAGCGCGGACTGACACCGGTGGTGGCGCTGGAGCTGGAGTTTTACCTGGTTGACCGCCAGCGCAACGAGCTGGGCATGATTCAGCCGCCCTGCTCGCCGTCCAGCGGCGAGCGGGCCACTCAGAGCCAGCTGTATTCGATCAATGAGCTGGACGAATACGCCGATTTTCTAGAAGACATCCAGCAGGCAGCGCAGATTCAGAACCTGCCGCTGGATACCACGCTCAAGGAGTGTGCCCCCGGTCAGTTCGAGATCAACCTGATTCACTGCGATGACGTGCTGGCGGCCTGCGACAGCGCCGTGCTGCTCAAGCGCCTGATCAAGGGCGTGGCACTCACGCATGGCTTCGAGGCCACCTTCATGGCCAAGCCCTATGGCAATGAAGCCGGCAACGGCACCCATGTGCACATCAGCCTGGTCGATGAAAGCGGCCACAATGTGTTTGCCGCCGATGATGGCGATGAGCTTGGCACCGAGACGCTGAAGCAGGCGGTCGCCGGGCTACTCGCACTGATGCCGGCTTCCATGGCGCTATTTGCACCCAACCTGAATTCCTATCGCCGCTTCCAGCCGGGACTGTATGTGCCGATGACCCCGACCTGGGGCCATGACAACCGTTCGGTGGCGATTCGCATCCCCTCCGGCCCCAACGAAGCCCGACGCATCGAACACCGGGTCGCCGGCGCCGACGTCAACCCTTATCTGCTGCTGGCCACGCTGCTGGCCGCCATCGACCACGGCCTGAGCCAGGAGCTGACGCCTGACGAGGCGATCATCGGCAATGCCTACGACCAGCACGAGCCGAGTCTTGCCAATAGCTGGGCCCAGGCGCTGGATCTGCTCGAACAGAGCCAGCCGCTGACCGATGCGCTTGGCGAAGACTTCTTGCACGTCTTCCTTGCCAACCGCCGGGCCGAGCGTGATCTGGCCATGCAGGAAGTCAGCCAGCTGGAGTACGACTGGTACCTGCGCCACGTTTAAGCGGACCCTGCTTTTTTTAAGCTCTAAATCACGCACCAACTGCCAAAACCAAGGGATAACAGGATGATAATCACAACATCCCCTGCCTCACCCTTTGTGGACGACGCTCGCCTCCAGCCCGCACCCGCAGGAGGCCAACCATGAGTCACACGACCCACGCCTTTGCGCCCTCTCACCCCGCCGAGCGCGGCAAGGGCAAGACGCTGATGCTGGTGGCCGCGATACTGGCCACGGTGGTCGGCCTGACGCTCTATCACGACGTCGGCAGCGAGTTTGGCTGGATCAGCCTGGTGCCTTCGCTGATCGTGCTGGTGGTGGCCATTGCCACCCATCGCACCCTGGAGGCGCTGGCCATCGGTGCGCTGTCCGGGTTGATCATGCTGCAGCCCGGCGACTACATCGGCGAACTTGCCGATATCTCGCTGACGGTGATGATGGATGAAACCATCGCCTGGCTGATTCTGGTGTGCGGCCTGATGGGTGGCTTTATCGGAATGCTGGAAAAGTCCGGCTGCACGCTAAGCTTCAGCCACTTCGTCAATCGCATGGTCAGGACGCGTCGCCAGGCGATGCTCAGCACCGTAGGCCTCGGGGTGATGATCTTCATCGATGACTACCTCAACGCCCTGGCCACTTCGGCAGCCATGAAGCGTCTCACCGACCGATTCGGCGTCTCGCGGGAGAAGCTCGCCTACATCGTCGACTCCACCGCGGCGCCGATCTGTATTCTGGTGCCGATCTCCACCTGGGCGGTCTACTTCGCCGAACTGCTGGAGCACAACTCGGCCACCAAAGGGTCCGGCATGGCGCTGTATATCCAGTCGATTCCGTTCATGCTTTATGGCTGGGTCGCCATGCTGCTGGTGCTGCTGGTCGCGGTTGGCAAGCTGCCTGACTTCGGGCCGATGAAGGCCGCAGAACAGCGCGCCCGGGCCGGTCAGCCGATTCCCGACGGCGCTCCCGACTCGCCGGCCGACGAACAGGGCGCGGCCCAGATGTCGCCGCTGCGGGGCGTGTTCAACTTCCTCGCCCCCATGGCAGTGCTGATCGGCGCCAGCGCCTATTACGAGATCGACCTGCTCAAGGGCGTGATCCTGGCCACCCTGTTCACCCTGGTGCTGTACCTGATTCAGCGCCTGGCCACCTTCAGCACCCTGATGGATGCCATCATGGACGGCTTTCGCACCATGATGCTGCCGCTGGCCATCGTCGCGGTGGGCTTTGTGCTGCGCGAAGTGAACGACCGGCTGGGCATGACGTCCTTCATGATCGACTCCCTGGCGCCCTACCTCACCGTGGCCGTGCTGCCGGCGCTGGTGTTTCTGGTCATGGCGGTGGTGGTGTTCGCCACCGGCTCGTCCTGGGGTGTGTTCGTGATCTCGATTCCCATCGTGGTGCCGATGGCCCAGCACATGGACGCCTCCATGCCGCTGATGGTGGGCGCGCTGCTATCGGCGTCGAGCTTCGGCAGTCATGCCTGCTTCTTCTCGGACTCCTCGGTGCTCTCGGCCCAGGGCAGCGGCTGCCTGCCCATGCAGCACGGTCTGACCCAGCTGCCCTATGCCCTGCTCGGTGCGCTGGTCACGGCGCTGGGCTTCCTGGCGCTGGGCTTCATGATGGCCTGAGCCTAGAAAAACCACGCTGTTTGAATCTCGGCGGGCCGCACTATGTTGTTGATAGTGCGGCCCGCTGGAGTTTTAAAGTGAGTCGTCAGCCATCAAGCAGTGTCTCGACGCTTTCCACCTCGCCACAGCGCTCCGGGGTATAGCCCGGCAAGGCCGCTACCGCGGCGCGAAACGCCTCGCTGGACAGCACCGCACGCAGCTGCACTAGCCTTGGGTCGCTCAGGCTGCGCTGATGGCAGACCAGCAGGTAGTCTTCGCTGGCCAGATGCAGAAAATCCAGCCCGAAGCGCCGCGCCGCGGCTTCCACACCAAAGCCCACATCGGCCATGCCCGACGCCACGTAAGCCGCCACCGCCGAATGGGTGTACTCCTCCAGCGGATAGCCGCTGATCTCTGCAACGGCGATGCCCTGCTGGCGGAGCAGACCATCGAACAGCGCTCGAGTGCCTGAGTCCGCCTGGCGATTGATGAAACGCACCTGCCCTTTCACACCATCAGCGAGATCGGCCAGCCCCTGGATGCCCAGCGGGTTGCCGGCTCTTACCATCAGCCCCTGACGGCGGGTGATGAAGCGCACCAGACGATGCCCCCTGGGCTTGAGCAGGCTGCGATACTCCCGACCCAATCCCAGCCCCAGGCCGAGGCCGGCCTCGCCGCGGGCCAGGTGAAAACCGGCCAGCTCACAGGCGCCGCGGTTAAGCGCCAGCAGCGCGTCTCTGGGGCTGCAGTACTGCAGGTCGAGGCGAATATCCTGACGCTTGAGGAAATCCGGCAGCAGCTCTACGGCATAGCCGTGGCTGGCATGGAAGCGCAGCACCGGCCTGACGCCCTCAAGGGTCTGGGCAATCGCCAGATTCAACTCCGAACCCAGGCTCTCGAGCTGCGGCCCCAGGCGTGCGCTCACCCGCTGTTCGGCCCATAGCAGTTTCTCACCCAGCGGCGACAGCCAGGCCCCGCGACCGCGCGCCATTTCCACCAGCGGCGTGCCGAAGAACTCCGCCCACTTGTTGAGCTGATTCCAGGCGTGGCGGTAGGAGATGCCGGCCGTCTCGGCGGCCTTGGTCAGCTTGCCGTGGCGATGTACCGCCTCAAGCAGCACGAACAGCTGGCGGTCGAGCTGATTGCCGGCATCGTCGCTGAAATACCAGCCGGGCGTAATATGTATGCGTTTCATATGAAGCAAGTTTCATATTTTACTGAACGAAGTCTGATGCTAGCTTTAAAGCAACCGTGACGCACTATCGTTTGACGTATGGTTTATAAAAAGCACGAAAGTTATGCAAATTCATTCATATATCAACCAGTTTTGCATCGCCATTCGTGGCCACAACCAACAATTCATGATAATGACCAGGTGACCCCGATGAGCGCTTCTATCGAGTGGACCCCGGCACAGGTTCAGGACAGCATCGACGCCTTGAAGCACAAGCCAGGCGCGCTGCTGCCGATTCTGCATGCCATTCAGGAACGCATCGGCCATATTCCCGCTGACAGCGTGCCGATCATCGCCGAATCCATGAACCTGACCCGCGCCGAGGTACACGGCGTAATCAGCTTCTATCATCATTTCCGCACCACGCCGCCGGGTCGCCATGTGATTCAGGTATGCCGCGCCGAGGCCTGCCAGGCCATGGGTGGGCGTCAGCTGGAAGCCCACGTCAAGACGCGCCTGGGAATCGATTATGATGCCACCACTTCTGACGGTGGCATCAGCCTGGAGCCCATCTACTGCCTGGGCAACTGCGCCTGCGCGCCCAATATCAGCGTGGACGAGCGGGTGCATGGCCGCATGGACACCGCGCGCTTCGACGCGCTGTTTGACGACCTGAGCGACGCACTGCAAACCCAGATGCTGGAGGTGAAATGATGGCCGTTCGCGTATTTGTTCCCTGCGACACTACGGCGCTGGCCATGGGTGCCGATGCGGTGGCCCAGCGCCTGCTGGACGAAGCCGAGCAGCGCGGTTTGACACTAGAGCTGGTGCGCAACGGCTCACGGGGCGCCTGCTGGCTGGAGCCGCTGGTGGAAGTGGAAACCGCCGACGGGCGTCAGGCCTACGGGCCGGTCGGCGCCGAGGACGTTCCGGCGCTGCTCGACCAGGGGCTGCTGGAAGGAAAGCGCGAGCATGCCCTGGCACTGGGCAAGGTCGATGACATCGCCTGGCTGGCCAACCAGCAGCGCTTCACCTTCGCCCGAGCCGGCATCACCAACCCGTTGAGCCTGGATGACTACCTGGCCCATGAGGGCTTTCGCGGCCTCGAGCGGGCGCTTGGGCTCAGCGCCCAGGCCATCGTCGATGAGGTCAAGGCCTCGGGCCTGCGTGGGCGCGGCGGCGCGGCCTTCCCCACCGGCATCAAGTGGCAGACCGTGCTGGACACCTCGGCCGAACAGAAGTACATCGTGTGCAACGCCGACGAAGGCGACTCCGGCACCTTCGCCGACCGCATGGTCATGGAGTGCGACCCCTACATGCTGATCGAGGGCATGGTGATCGCCGGACTGGCGGTGGGCGCTACCCAGGGCTATATCTACGTGCGCTCGGAGTATCCGCTGTCCTGCCGCATGCTCGACGAGGCCATCCGCCGAGCCGAGGCGGCGGGCTATCTGGGCAACGATCTGCGCGGCAGCGGCCACCGCTTCCATCTGGAAGTACGCATGGGTGCCGGCGCCTATATCTGCGGCGAGGAGACTTCGCTGCTGGAAAGCCTCGAGGGCAAGCGCGGCCTGGTACGTTTCAAGCCACCGCTGCCGGCCATCGAGGGGCTGTTCGGCCAGCCCACCGTGGTCAACAACGTGCTGTCGCTGGCCGCCGTGCCGTTCATTCTCGACAAAGGCGGTGAGGCCTACGCCGAGGTCGGCATGGGCCGCTCGCGGGGCACCCTGGTCGTTCAGCTGGCAGGCAACGTCAAACGCGGCGGCCTGATCGAGCTGGCCTTCGGCACCAGCCTGCGCCAGGTGATGGAAGACTTCGGCGGCGGCACCTACAGCGGCCGGCCGCTGCGCGCCGTGCAGGTGGGCGGGCCCCTGGGCGCCTATCTGCCGGAATCTCAGTGGGATCTGCCGCTGGACTACGAGACCTTTAGCGGCGAAGACGCGGTGCTCGGCCACGGCGGCGTGGTGATGTTCGACGACAGCGTCGACATGGCCGAACAGGCGCGTTTCTCGATGGAATTCTGCAAGGTCGAATCCTGTGGCAAGTGCACGCCTTGCCGTATCGGCTCGACCCGTGGCGTCGAGGTGATCGACCGCATTCGCTACAACCAGAGCCGCGAGGCCAATCTGGCGCTACTTGATGAGCTGTGCGACACCATGGTCGACGGCTCGCTGTGCGCCATGGGCAGCATGACGCCGATTCCGGTGCAGAGCGCCCTGACCCATTTCCCCGATGACTTCCTGCGTACGGTGGAAGCCAAAGCGGAAGGAGAGCGATCATGATCGAGCTTTTTGACCCCCGTCTGTACGAAAAGGATCTCGGCACCCCGGCCCGCGAAGGCCCACCGGTTACTTTAGAAATCGACGGCGTCAGCATCACCGTGCCCGAGGGTACGTCGCTGCTGCGCGCCGCCGCCATCGCCGAGATCAACATCCCCAAACTGTGCGCCAGCGACAATCTGGAGGCCTTCGGCTCGTGCCGCCTGTGCGCCGTGCAGGTGGAAGGCAAGCGCGGCTACCCGGCGGCCTGCACCACCCCGGTGGAAGCCGGCATGCAGGTCACCACCTACAACGCGCATCTGGCCAAGCTGCGGCGCAACATCATGGAGCTCTACATTTCCGACCACCCGCTGGACTGCCTGATCTGCCCCGCCAACGGCGACTGCGAGCTGCAGGACGTGGCCGGCGACGTGGGACTGCGCGAGGTGCGCTACGGCTTCGACGGCGAGAACCACATCTCCGCCGAGCAGGATCATTCCAACCCCTACTTCAGCTTCGACCCCAGCCGCTGCATCCTCTGCTCGCGCTGCGTGCGCGCCTGCGACGAAGTCCAGGGCACCTTCGCCCTGACCATCGACGGGCGCAGCTTCGACTCCAAGGTCTCGCCGGGCCAGGACGAGGCCTTCATGGACTCCGAGTGCGTGTCCTGCGGCGCCTGCGTGCAGGCCTGCCCCACCGCGACGCTGATGGAAAAGAGCGTGATCGAACAGGGCCAGCCGGATCACAGCGTGATCACCACCTGCGCCTACTGCGGCGTCGGCTGCTCGTTCAAGGCCGAGATGAAGGGCAACGAAGTGGTGCGCATGGTGCCCTACAAGGGCGGCGCGGCCAATCACGGCCACTCCTGCGTCAAGGGCCGCTTCGCCTTCGGCTATGCCACCCACAAGGACCGCCTGACCACGCCGATGATTCGCGACAGCATCGACCAGCCCTGGCGCGAAGTCAGCTGGGACGAGGCCATCAGTTTTTCCGCCGAGCGGCTCAAGGCGACCCAGGCCAAGTATGGCCGCGAGAGCATCGGCGGCATCACCTCGTCGCGCTGCACCAACGAAGAGACCTACCTGGTGCAGAAACTGGTGCGCACCGCCTTCGGTAACAACAACACCGACACCTGCGCTCGGGTCTGCCACTCCCCCACCGGCTACGGTCTCAAGACCACCCTGGGCGAGTCCGCCGGCACCCAGACCTTCGACTCGGTCATGCAGGCCGACACCATCATCGTGATCGGCGCCAACCCCACCGATGCCCACCCGGTGTTCGGCTCGCTGATGCGCCGCCGGCTGCGCGAGGGTGCCAAGCTGATTGTCGCCGACCCGCGGCGCATCGACCTGCTCAACACGCCCCACCTGAAGGATGGCCTGCACCTGCCGCTGCGCCCCGGCACCAACGTGGCGCTGGTCAACGCCCTGGCCCACGTGGTGGTGGACGAAGGCCTGGAAGACCACGACTTCATCAGTCAGCGCTGCGACAGCGAGGCCTACGGCGCCTGGCGCGAGTTCATCGCCGATGCGCGCCACAGCCCCGAGGCCACCGAGTCGATTACCGGCGTGCCGGCAGCCGACGTGCGCCGCGCCGCCCGCAGCTACGCCACCGTCAACAACGGCGCCATCTACTACGGGCTGGGCGTGACCGAGCACAGCCAGGGCTCGACCATGGTGATGGGTATCGCCAACCTGGCGCTGGCCACCGGCAACATTGGCCGCGAGGGCGTGGGCGTCAACCCGCTGCGCGGCCAGAACAACGTCCAGGGCTCCTGCGACATGGGTTCCTTCCCTCACGAGCTGCCCGGCTATCAGCACGTCGCCGACGACGCGGCCCGGAGCCGCTTCGAGGCCGAGTGGGGGGTTGAGATCGATCATGAACCGGGGCTGCGTATTCCCAACATGTTCGATGCCGCCATCGAGGGTACTTTCAAGGCGCTCTATGTGCAGGGCGAGGACATCGCCCAGTCCGACCCCAACACCCAGCACGTGGAAGCCGCACTGACGTCGCTGGACTGCCTGATCGTGCAGGATATCTTCCTCAACGAGACCGCCAAATTCGCCCACGTGCTGCTGCCCGGCTCCACCTTCCTCGAGAAGGACGGCACCTTCACCAACTCCGAGCGGCGCATCAACCGGGTGCGCAAGGTGATGCCGCCGCTGGCCGGCAAGGAAGACTGGGAAATCACCCTGGCGCTGTCCGAGGCGCTGGGCTACCCCATGCACTACGACCACCCGTCCGAAATCATGGACGAGATCGCCCGCCTGACGCCGACCTTCACCGGAGTCAGTTTCGCCAAGATCGACGAGCAAGGCAGCCTGCAGTGGCCGTGCAACGAGGAATTTCCGCTGGGCACGCCGACCATGCACGAAGTGGACTTCCCGATCGGCCTGGGGCGCTTTGCCATCACCGAATACGTGGCCACCGAAGAGCGCGCCACCCGGCGCTTCCCGCTGCTGCTCACCACCGGGCGGATTCTGTCCCAGTACAACGTCGGCGCCCAGACCCGGCGCACCGCCAATCAGATCTGGCATGACGAGGACATTCTGGAGCTGCACCCGTCGGATGCCGAGCTGCGCGGCGTCAAGGACGGCGACTGGCTGGGCATCACCAGCCGTGCCGGCCATACCGTGCTGCGCGCCCGTCTCAGCGAGCGCATGCAGCCGGGGGTGGTCTACACCACCTTCCATCACCCCGGCAGCGGCGCCAACGTGATCACCACCGACAGCTCCGACTGGGCCACCAACTGTCCGGAGTACAAGGTCACCGCGGTGCAGGTGGAGAAGGTCAGCCAGCCCTCTGAATGGCAGCGGCGCTTCGATGACTTCGATCGCCGCCAGCGTGAGCACCTGGCCGCCGCCCAGCGCGACGAGGCTTCCGGAGCCGGTGCATGAAGGCACCTGGTGGCGCGCTCCGGTCCTGGGTGGAGGCCCACCAGCAGGGTCGTTCGGAAACCTTCCACGACCTGCTGGCCGACGAGGTGCCGGTGGCGCTGGCGTACAACGGCATCTCCCACGCGGTGATGATGGCCAGCCCCATCGACCTCGAGGACTTCGCCTTGGGCTTCAGCCTGTCGGAAGGCATCCTCGCCGATGCCTCCGAGCTGTACGACTGGGCACTAGAGAAAACCGACGCCGGCTGGGTGGTCGAGCTGCACATCGCCGCCTCGCGCATGGCGGCGCTCAAGGAACGGCGCCGCAATCTGACCGGGCGTACCGGCTGCGGACTATGCGGCACCGAGTCGCTGGATCAGGCCATTCGCCCGATAGCTCAGGTTCAGGCACCGCAGCTCAGCCACGCCGCCGTTGAGCGCGCCGTTGCAACACTTGAAGCACATCAGCCGCTGCAGGCCATCACCGGCGCCAGCCATGGCGCGGCCTGGTGCAATCTGGAGGGCGAGATTTTGCTGGTGCGCGAAGACGTCGGGCGTCATAACGCCCTGGACAAGCTGATCGGCGCCCTGGCGCGCGGACGCCCGCCTGGGCCTGTGCTTAGCCAGACTCTCTGCCAGGAAGGCTTCGCGCTGGTCTCAAGCCGTGCCAGCTATGAGATGGTGCACAAGAGCGCCAGCGTCGGTATCGGCGCACTGGTCTCGGTATCCGCCGCCACCGGGCTCGCCGTGGACCAGGCGCGCAAGGCCGGCCTGCTGCTGATCGGCTTCGCCCGCCCCGGACGCCACGTCGTCTATCATCGCCCCGCCGCTCAGGCGGTGGTTAACAGTTAACACCGGTCAAGGAAACCTAACCATGTCTTCCACCATGTCCGCGCAGCACAAGACCCTGATCCGCATGGCCAATCAGATCGCCGAGAACCTGCGCCATGGCCGAAGCGACGACCAGGCAGTAGAGGAAACCGTCACGCATCTGGAGAAGTTCTGGGCCCGTTCGATGAAAGCCAACATCATTGAAAGCCTGAGCGAGCATACCAGTGATAGCGAAAGCGGCCTCGACCCGCTGGCCCGCCAGGCCGTGGAGCGGCTGGCCCAGCGCAGTCGGGCCGACTGATGTACCGAGCACGGCCGCCGTCAGGTTCCTTGGGGCTAGCGTGAGCTTGGGCGGCTTCTTCGGGAGGCCTGCGGCCTCCGTCGCCCAATGAATTGGCCTCCTACAAAACCCAGGCCGTTGCACCTTTCACTTTGACACCATGGTCTGCTGCAGGAGGAATGCTGCATCGCGACCGGCGCCGCAGGCGTCCTGAGTCTAGCTGTCGCACGTACTTGATGCGATATCAGATGCCGAGCTTGTCTCGGGACTCGTAGTACCAGGCGCCAATGGCGGAGAGCGGGACGCGCAGCATTCGCCCGCCGGGGAACAGCAATTCTCTAGCGGCTGCGCACCTCGTTCCAGATCTGCTGCAGCAGCTGCAGATCATCACCCTCGATCAGCGGCGTGGTGACCAGCTGATCGCGATCCACCGACTCCAGCTGAGACACCTCGCGAAGCGACGGTGCCACCTGCTCCAGCGCCGCTTCGTTAGGCGTACGATAGAAGGCGTAGTTGGCCGCCTGAGCGGCAATCTCGGGGCGCAGCATGAAGCTCAAAAAGTCGTTGGCAAGCTCGGGATTCGGCGCCCGCGCCGGAATTACCATGGTATCGACCCCCAGCTGGGAACCTTCCTCGGGAGCAAAGAAGGTCAGATGCCCATAGGTTTCAGGCGACTCCTCCTTGCGGTAGTCCAGGTCGCCGCTGTAGGTCACGGCAATGCGGTTGACGCCCCGGGCTACCTGTTCGATAGCGGCCGTGCTGTCGATGAAGCCGGTGAAGTTGTCACGCTTCAGGGTCTTGCTCATCAGGCCTGCCGCCTCGACCCAGGGCTTCTCTCCCACGCAATCAAAACCGTTGCCCTGGTAGGCACAGGCCATCCCCATGGCCACCTGGGGATCACCACCCAGCAGCGCGAAGGGCTGATCCGGGTTGACCTCGGGGTCGAAAAGCGCCGACCAGGACGGCTCGAGATCCGGAAAGGTGTTGGTGTCATACACCACGCCGGTCACGCCCCACAGGTAGGGGATGCTGTACTGCTCGTCCGGGTCATAGCTCGGTGAGCGAAAGGCTTCCATCAAGTTGTCACGCCCTTCGATACGCTCGGCGTCCAAGGGCTGAATCAGGCCGGCCTGAATCAAGCGCGGCACGAAGTAGTCGGTGGGTACCACCACGTCATACTGGGCGTCGCCGCCGGCGGAGAGCTTGGCGAACATTTCGGCGTTGGAGGTGAAGTAGTTTTGCACCACCTCGACGTCATATTCCTGCTCGAAGGCCTTGATGACCTCGGGAGGCATGTACTCCGTCCAGTTGAACAGATACAGCTTGTCCTCATCGGCCCCGGCACTCAGCGTCAGCGCCACAAGCCCGACGCCCAGGCTTCCTGCAAGCGTGTTCTTGTGCATTTGTCGGTTCTCCTGTTGTTATCGTGGCCATAACATCATGTTCCTCAATGTCTTTATACACCCGTACTACACCCGTACTACACCCGCAGCAGCAGATGCTCACGCTCCCAGGAGCTGATCACCTGGAAGTATTCGCGATGCTCGGCCCGCTTGACCGCCAGAAAGCTGTTGGTGAAGCGTTCACCAAGAATATCCGCCAGCGGCTTGCACTCCTTCATCATGTCCAGGGCACGGCCGATATCGTCCGGCAGTTTGCTGCCACTGGCCCAGGCCGAGCCGATCATGGCCGGTCGCGCCTCGAGCTGGTTGAGCATGCCCAGATAGCCGCAGGCCAGCGACGCCGCCATCACCAGGTAGGGGTTGGCATCCGCTCCGCCAAGGCGGTTCTCCACGCGCATGGCCTGGGGCGGTGATACCGGCACCCGCAGGCCCACGGTGCGATTGTCCATGCCCCATTCCACGTTGACCGGCGCCGAGCCGCTGGTCTCGGTGCGCAGGAAACGACGGTAGGAATTGACGTTGGGTGCCAAGAGCGGCATGGCCGCGGGCAGATAACGCTGCAGGCCGGCGATGAAGTGCAGGAACAGCCGGCTCGGCTCTCCCTCGTCGCCGCTGAACAGATTGCGTCCCTTGCTGTCCAGCAGGCTCTGATGAATATGCATGGAGCTGCCCGGCTGATCGGCCATGGGCTTGGCCATGAAGGTGGCATACATGCCGTGGCGCAGAGCCGTCTCGCGCAGAGTGCGCTTGAACATCACCACCTGGTCGGCCAGTTCCAGCGGGTCGCCGTGCTGGAAGTTCACCTCCATCTGCCCGGCGCCCTCTTCATGAATGAGGGTGTCGAGATCGAGATTCATGGCCTCGCAGTAGTCGTACATCTCCTCGAACAGCGGATCGAACTCGTTGACCGCGTCGATGGAAAACGACTGACGGCTGCTTTCCTGGCGGCCGGTGCGGCCAATCGGCGGCTCCAGCGGGTAGTCCGAATCGGTATTGGTCTTGACCAGATAGAACTCGACTTCCGGCGCCACCACCGGCGTCCAGCCACGCGCTTCATACAGCGCCAGTATGCGCTTGAGCACATGGCGCGGCGCCAGTTCCACCGGCTCGCCGGTCAGGTAGTAGCAGTCGTGGATGATCTGCGCGGTGGGATCATCGGCCCAGGGCACCAGGAAGATGGCGTTGGGATCAGGCACCAGCTCCATGTCGCGCTCGGCAGGATTCCAGAAATGAATGTCTTCATCGTCGGGGTAGCCGCCGGTAACGGTCTGAATGAAGATGGAGTCCGGCAGCCGCGGACGGCCACCGTTGAGGTACTTTCCGGCGGGCATGATCTTGCCCTTGAGAATGCCGGTGAGATCGGAGACCAGGCACTCGACCTCTGTGATGCCGCGCTGCTGGAACCAGTCAATAAAGACGGGATGCTCCTGGCGGTTACTCATGGGATGTTCCTTGGTTCGTAAAGGGCCCCGGCGTCATGCCAAGGCCCGGCTGGCTCACCGCGACTGCACTTCGGACCAGAGCTGCTGGAAGGTCTGCAGCTGCTCTCCCTCGAGGCTCGGGGTAAAGCGCAGCACGGCCATTTCGTCTTCAGTGGGCTGAACCGGCGGCTGGGTCAGCACCTCATCGAGATACGGCTCGGCCGCAGCGTTGGGACTGCTGTAATAATTGAAGTTGGATAGCTGAGCGCCCACCTCGGCGTCGAGAAGGAAGTCGATGAACTTGTGGGCCAGATCGGGATTGGGTGCATCGACGGGAATCATCATCGAGTCCACCCACATCTCGGCGCCCTCCTCGGGAACCATGAAGGCCAGGTGTTCGAAGCCCTCGGGGTTCTCTTCCTTGAAGTACAGATAGTCGCCGTTGAAGCTCATCCCCACGTGGATCACGCCACGCGCCAGCTGCTGCAGGGTCGGGGTGCCGTCGGTGAAGCCCGAGAAATTCTTGCGGTTCTTGGTCTCGATCAGCAGGCGGGCGGCCTGCTTCCAGTCGTCCACCTCGGTGCAGTCAAAGGCCCTGCCGAGGAAGGCACAGGCCGCGCCCATGTTGACCTGGCCATCGGTCACCACCGAGAACGGATAGTTCGGGTTGATCTCTGGATCAAACACCAGCGACCAGCTGTTCGGCGCCTCGGGGAAGGTTTCGGTGTTATAGACAATCCCCGTGGTGCCCCACTGATAGGGCACGGAGAAGCGCGCACCGGGGTCGTAGGCCGGATCGCGGAACTGCTCCATGACGTTGTCGAGGTTTTCTAGCTTGGCGGTATCCAGCGCCTGAACCAGGCCGGTCTCGATCAGGCGTGGCACGAAGTAATGCGACGGCACGATGATGTCGTACTGAGAGGCGCCGCCGCTGTTGAGCTTGGCAAACATCTCGCCGTTGGAGTTGAAGTAGTTCTGCACCACATCGACATCGTACTTCTCTTCAAACGCCGAGATGATCTCGGGGTCCATGTACTCGGTCCAGTTGAACAGATACAGCTTGTCCTGGGCCTGCGCCGCGCTGGCCAGCATCAGGCCACTTAAGGCGACGGCCAGTCGAGTCTTGTTAAATGTCATACAGCGCTCCTTGATTCCCTGTAGGGCTCAGTTTGGAAAGTGTTGTCGGCTCAGGCCTGCCGGCGACGGCTTATTGCCATGCTGAAAATGGCGGCGATTGCCACTGCACCAATCATCATCGAGGCTATCGCATTGATTTCAGGCGAGACGCCCTTCTTGATCGCGCTCCAGATGTAGATCGGCAGAGTGGCACTTTCAGGGCCTGAGGTGAAGAAACTGATCACGAAATCGTCCACCGACAGCGTAAACGACAGGAAGAACGCCGAGATCAGCGCCGGCTTGATAGTCGGCAGCATGAAGTGCAGCACCCGCTTGAAAGGCGTGGCGTAAAGATCCTTGGCCGCCTCGAACAGCGTCGGGTCCAGGCCCACGAAGCGCGAATAGACAATCAGCGCCACGAAGGGGATCTGGAAGGTCACATGAGCGATGATCATGGTGCCAAGCCCGGGCTGCAGCAGGCCCGTCAGGCGATACACCTGCACGAAAAACGCCATCTCGGAGATCCCGAACACGATGTCCGGCAGCACGATGGGCAGATAGATCAGCACGATCAGCCAGCCCAGCTTGCGCTGACGATGGCGATACATGCCGTAGCCGATCAAACAGCCAATCACCAGCGCTATCGCCGAGGAGACAATCGCCAGCACCATGCTGTTGGAGAACGCCCCGATAATCTCGTCGTTGCCCAGCAGTCGCCGATACCAGCGCAGCGACACCCCGGTAAAGTTGGCGGCGCTGTTGGAGGCGTTGAAGGAAAACAGCACCACCACCGCCAGCGGCAGATACAGAAAGGTGAGCGTCAGCCACCAGAAGCCGCTCAGGGCCCGGGCAAGAGTGCGCTTTCTCATATCACCACCTCCTCACCGCCGCCGAGCCGCTTGCCGATACGGCGCATGGCAAACAGGCCAATAAAGGTCGCGAACAGCATCAGAATCGCCCCCGCCGCGCCCAGCGGCCAGTTGGAGCCGCCCGAGAACTGGTTGGCGACCAGGTTGCCCAGCATCAGCGACTTGCCGCCGCCCAAGAGCTCGGGAATTACGTACATACCGAAGGCGGGAATTGCCACTAGCACCACTCCCGCCAGCAGGCCCGGCAGGGTCTGGGGGAAGACCGCGTGCCAGAAGGAACGGATTGGCGTGGCATACAGATCCTGAGCCGCCTCGACCTGAGCCTTGTCGAGTTTCTCGAAGGCCGCGTACAGCGGCAGCACCATGAACGGCAGGAAGTTGTAGACCAGCCCCAGGGTGACCGCAAACGACGAGGGATAAAGCCCCATGTTGGGCGCGATCAACCCCAGACTCTCGGCCAGCTGCGACAGGGGCGTGCCCGGTGCCAGCAGGTTCATCCAGCCGAAGGTGCGAATCACCTGGTTGGTCCAGGACGGCACCACCACCAGCAACAGCATGATCGGCCGCCACTTCTCGCGGCAGGTAGTGATGTAGTAGGCGATCGGGTAGGCCACGATCACCACCAGACCCGTGGCAATGAAGGTCTGCCATAGTGAGCGCAGCAGGGTATAGAGGTTGCCCGGACTCCAGCCCAGAAAGCCAAACCCCGCCAGCCGCTTGAACGACTCAACGGACAGCGGCATCTGCGGCAAGCCATAGGGGCCGTTGGTCATGAAGGCCACGGCCATCAGATAGAGGCTGGGCAGCACCAGAAACACGATGATCCAGGCGGCGCCGGGCGCCACCGTGAACAGCAGATGTCGCGACTGCTTGACCAGCGCGTGACGACGCAGCAAGGGGGACGCTGTGCTCATGCCAATCTCCTCAGGACGCGACGCGGACCAGGTCTTCGGGGCAAACGCCGATGGTCACCCGGTCACCCACGTTGTGAATGCGCTGCCCCAGGTTGCTGGCCACCGCCATCAGCGTCACCTCCTCGACCTGCAGCCGGTACTCGATGCGGCTGCCGCGATACAGGCGCTCCTTCACCACGCCCTGCAGGCGGTTATAGTCTGCCGGTATACCCTCACCAAGTTCGTCGCCAAGCTCCAGCGTCTCGGGGCGGATCAGCAGCCAGCCATCCTGGGCGTCGCGCTGCTCTGATGGCTCGAGGGACAGACGACCGAGCGCGGTATCGACCCAGTTATCCTGACTTGCGCTGATCTCGAACAGATTCTCGTGGCCCATGAAACGCGCCACGAAAGCCGTCGCCGGGCGCTCGTACACCTCGGCCGGGGTGCCCACCTGCTGGATATTGCCCCCCTCGAGCACGGCAATGCGATCCGACATCACCATGGCCTCGTCCTGATCATGGGTCACGAACACGAAAGTCATTCCCAGGCGCTTCTGCACTCGCTGCAGCTCGACCTGCAGCTGACCGCGCAGGCCGGCGTCCAGCGCCGACAGCGGCTCATCGAGCAGCAGCACCGCCGGCTCGCAGATCAGCGCGCGAGCCAGCGCAATACGCTGACGCTGACCGCCAGACAGCTGATCCACGCGCCGCTCGACCAGGTCCCCCAGCTTGATGAACTCGGCAATCTCGGCCACCTTGGCCCGGCGCTGCTCGGTGGGTACGCCGCGCATCTTGAGGCCAAACGCCAGGTTGTCGCGCACCGACAGGTGCGGGAACAGCGCATAGGACTGAAACACCGTATTGACGCTGCGCTTGTGCGGCGGCACCTCGGTAATATCTTTTCCGCCGATTATCAGGGTGCCGGCATCCGGCTCCTCGAGTCCGGCCAGAATGCGCAGCAGCGTGGTCTTGCCGCAGCCAGACGGCCCCAGCAATGTAAAGAACTCGCCGGCCTTGATGGTCAGATCGACACCGTCCAGCGCCACGGTTTCGCGCCCGAACCGCTTGTGCAAGCCCTTCATCTCTATCGATGAGGCCTCTCGGGTCGCGCTTCGCGCCTCGGCGTGAGCCGCGGTCGGACGCTGGACCGCTGTGTCCGAGACACCTTCGGTGGTGATGTCACTCATGATGTTGCTCATGGGGAACCCTCTAGCAGCGTGTGGCTGAACCGTAAGGCAAAACCAAGGGGCCGATTCACAGCCGGTCGCGAAGTTTATAGAAGTTGGTAGCCAGCACCAACAAGGGTTTGCGCAGTGCCGCCCCGCCCGGAAAACGTCGATGAGGCATGGCGGCAAAGATATCGAAACGCTCGCTGTGGCCGGCGATGGTCTCGGCCAGCAGCTTGCCGGCCAACCCCGCCATCGCCATGCCATGACCGGAGTAGCCCTGGGCATAGTAAAGGTTGTCGTCCACGCGCCCAAAATCCGGGGCGCGGTTCAGCGTGATACCCACATCGCCCCCCCAGCGGTACTCGATGGGCACGCCCGCGAGCACCGGGAACAGCCGGGCGATCTTGGCGTCCATCCGCGCCTGCAGGCGCGGCGGCTCGCGGCCATCGTAGCTAACCTCGCCGCCATAGATAAGGCGGCGCCCGGCCGACAGCCGATAGTAGTCAAGCACGAAGTTGGCATCGGCCAGCGCATCGTTGCGCGGCAGCACCTGGGCAGCCTGGGCTTCGCTGAGCGGCGCGGTGGCGATCATGTAGTTGGCCGCCCGCATGAGCCGACCACCTAGCTCGGGCACCAGGCCCGACTGATAGGCGTTGGCCGCCAGTATCACCTGCTCAGCCTTCACGCTGCCCCGGGCCGTCTCCACCTGCGCCGGTCGCCCACGGCGAATGCGGGTCACCGCGCTGTGCGGATGGATACGCACCCCGGCGCGCTGAGCGGCGCGGGCAAGCCCCAGGGTATAGTTGAGCGGATGCAGATGGCCGCCTTCGGCATCGAACAGGGCCGCCGGATAGGCATCGGTGACCACATGCTCACGCAGCGCCTCGCCCTCGAGCATCGTCATGGCGGTGTAGCCATAGTCCCGGGCCATGCGCTCCTGGAACTCGCGCAGCTCCTCCACATGGCGCGGCTTGACCGCCGCATGCAGGTAGCCCCAGGCCAGCTCGCAGGGAATGGCGTGACGCTCGATCAGCTCGGCGGTCAGACGCACCGCTTCGCGGCTCATCTCCCAGACATCCCGGGCGCGCTCGATGCCCAACGCCTTTTCGATGGTGCTGATATCGGTGCCCAGGCCGGGCAGGATCTGGCCGCCGCTGCGCCCTGAGGCGCCGTGGCCGATCTCACCGGCCTCGAGCAGCACCACCGAATAGCCTCGCTCGGCCAGATGTAAAGCCGCCGAGCAACCGGTCACGCCACCGCCAATCACGCACACATCGGCACGCGTCTCGCCTTCCAGCGTTGTGCAGGAGTCGAGCTCAACGGCGATGGAATCGCGATACCAGGAAGCGGGGGCGTCGAGTGTCATGCACTTTATCCTGTCGTGGGAGAACCAGCGGTGGATCATAGCGACCCCCGCCGACAGCGGCTATCTTTGCCAAGCCTTGCGTTGAATGGCAGCGCCCGACACCGCCTTCCCGCATCACTGCCACAGGCCGCCAGCTCATGCCGGGGGATTCAGCGCCTCGAGGAAGGCGTCCAGCACCCGATTGAGACGCCGGTCGCGGCGAATGATGCTCACGAAAGGCGTCAGGAAGCCACAGGTCTCCGGCAACAGCACGCGCAGCCGTCCGGCGGCAACCCAGGGCTCGGCCTGATGGTCCGGCAGATAGCCCAGATAGGCGCCGGTGAGAATCAGAAAAGCGGCGCCCTCGCGGTCCGACGCCGTGGCGCTGGACTTGAGACGCGCCTGCTGCGCCCTGCCCGCCTCGGGCAGCGGGTACGATGGCACCACGGCATCCAGCTCGGCCAGCTCAGCAAGGCTCGGCGGGGTCTCGCGACTGAACAGCGGGTGGCCGCTGGCGCAATAGAGCTGCGAGCGCTCCTCGTAGAGCGGGTGCACCTCAAGACTTGCCGGCAGGTTGACATCGGGCACCACACCGAGCTGAAGGCGTCCGTCCAGCACGCCCCGAACGATTTCAACGGGCGGGTCCATGTGCATGTTGATGCGCACCTCGGGTCCCCTGGCCTTGAGCTTGGCCAGAGCGTGGGTAATCAGCATCTGCGGCAGGCTGACCAGATTGTCGGTGATGCCGATAGCAAGCTCGCCGCGCAGGTTATGGTGAAGGCCGTTGACCTCGATGCGAAAGGCCTCCAGGCTCGCCAGCACGCGACGGGCAGCCTCCAGTACCTGACGTCCTTCCTCGGTCAGCGCGAAGCCGCCTCGCCCGCGCCGACACAGCCGCAGGCCCAGACGCCGCTCGAGATCATTCATATGCAAGCTGATGGCCGAACGGCTGATGCCGAGTTCGCCTTCGGCGGCGGAAAAGCCGCCACATTCTGCCACGGCCCTGAACACGCGCAGCAGGCGGATATCGAAGTCGGTGACCTGGCCGGTGAATGCCTTGCGCGAGGTGCTCATGGACTCAGCGCCGGCAGACCGGGCAGCCGGGATCGCGAGGCACGTTGAAGTGGCGCCACTGGCCGCTCATGGCATCAAAGGTGGACAGACCCTTGTGGGGCGTGCCCGCGCCGCTGATCAGCTTGAGCGCTTCCAGCGCCTGAAAGCTGCCGATCACCCCCACCATCGGCCCCACCACGCCGCTCTCGGCGCAGGTCAAGGCATCATCATCGCTTTCTCCCGGCGGATACAGACAGGCGTAGCAGGGTGACTCGGGATCGCGCGGGTCATATACCGCCAGCTGCCCCGAGAAACGAATCACCGCGCCTGACACCAGCACCACGCCCTGGCGCTGGCAGGCCTCGTTGATGGCGTAGCGACTGCCGAAACCGTCGGTGCAGTCGAGCACCACATCGACGCCGGCCACCACCTCGGCCAGCCGCTCACCGAGCAGCCGCTCGCACAGCACTTCAAGGTGTGTATCGGCATTGATCGCGCGCACCGCCTCGGCGGCGGACTCGGCCTTGTCCCGCCCCAGGTCCTTGTTGCCGTGGGCGATCTGGCGCTGCAGATTGGAGATCTCGACGTGATCGTCATCGGCCAGCACCAGCTGTCCGACCCCGGCGGCGGCCAGGTACATCGCCGCCGGTGAGCCGAGCCCGCCGGCGCCCACGATCAGCACTCGCGCATCGAGCAGACGCTGCTGGCCCTCGATGCCGATCGGCTCGAGCAGAATATGGCGGCTGTAGCGCAGCAGCGCCTCGTCGTTCATGAGGGTCACGTCTCCTCCAGGGTATCGATGTCCGGCACGTGCAGCGAGAACTCTTCCTTGACCTCCTCCATCACCACATAGCTCTTGGATTCCTTGACGCCGGGCAGCGTCAACACCACGTCACCCAGCAGCTGCCGGTAGGCGGACATTTCGGGAATGCGGCACTTGAGAATGTAATCGAACTGCCCGGAGACCAGATGGCACTCCTGAATCTGGGGCAGCTTGGCCACCGCGCGGCGAAACTCATCGAACACCGACGGCGACTGGCTTTCCAGACTGATCTCGACAAACACCAGCAGGTTGGCCTTGAGCGCCCGGGGGTCGAGCAGCGCCTTGTAGCCGCGAATCACGCCGGCGCGCTCCAGCCGCTTGACGCGCTCCAGGCACGGCGTGGTGGACAGCCCCACCTGGGAGGCGAGATCCACATAGGAGATGCGCGCGTTGTCCTGCAGGCAGCGCAGTATCTTCAGGTCGATGCGGTCGAGCGAGCGATGTCTTGTTTTCATGTCTCTCTCGGCAGGGTCGTATTGAAGGGTAGTGTATGACCGGCCCAGCGGCCCAGGCTAATCCGTTCACGGGCGCCTAGATCACAGCGGCTGGCCACGTCGACAAAACCGGCATCAACCAAGGCCTGGCGAATCGCCGCTCCCTGCTGCATACCGTGCTCCAGCAGCAGCCAGCCATCGTCTGCCAGGTACTCGCGGGCAGCCTGGATCAGAAAGCGCAGATCGGCCAGCCCGTCCGCGCCGGCAATCAGGGCGCCACGGGGCTCGAAGCGCACATCGCCCTCGCCCAGATGCGGGTCGTCATCGGCCAAATAAGGCGGGTTGGAGACGATCAGCGCGAAGCGTTCGGCCTGGGGTGATGATTCCAGGGCCGAGAACCAGTCGCTCAACAGAAATTCGGCGTTGCCAATGGCGTGACGCTCGGCGTTGGACCGGGCCAGCGCCACGGCGTCTTCGCTCAGATCAACCCCGATCACTCGCCAGTCGGGTCGCTCGCTGGCAAAGGCCAGGGCGATGGCGCCGGTGCCGGTGCCCAGATCAAGCAGCCGTCCGGGCTTGCCACGCTTGCCACCGGCCTTTTCCAGGGCTGTCTCGACCAGCGTCTCGGTGTCGGGGCGCGGAATCAGCGTGGCCGGCGAGGTGGCAAGCGCAAGTCCCCAGAATTCTCGCTCGCCGGTGAGATAGGCCACCGGCTGGCCTTCGGCGCGCGCCTGGATCAGCGCCTCGAAGCGTGCCTGTGCCGCACCATCGGCCTGCCGATCCCCCCAGGTATACAGCCAGGCGCGATCGACATTCAGTACATGGCACAGCAGCACTTCGGCGTCTCTGCGCGGGCTGGGCGAGCCTGCGTCCTGCAGCTGTCGCGTCGCCCGGACCAGCAGGCTGTCCAGCCGCACCTCAGCCGTCCTGCTGCAGGGCCGCCAGCTGTTCGGCCTGATATTCGTTGATCAGCGGCTCGATGATGTCGTCCAGACTGCCACCATCGATCACTTCGCTGAGCTTATACAGCGTCAGGTTGATGCGGTGATCGGTGATCCGCCCTTGGGGAAAGTTATAGGTGCGAATCCGCTCGCTGCGATCGCCGGAGCCGACCAGCGAGCGCCGCTCGTCGGCCTGCTGCTGATGCCGGCTGTCCTGGGCCGCCTGCTTGAGGCGCGAGGCCAAAAGCGCCATCGCCTTGGCACGATTCTTGTGCTGGCTGCGCTCTTCCTGGCACTCGACCACCACGCCGGTGGGCAAGTGAGTGATGCGAATCGCCGAGTCGGTGGTGTTGACGTGCTGACCTCCGGCACCGCTGGAGCGGAAGGTGTCCACGCGCAGGTCGTTGGTATTGATGTCCACCTCGCCGACCTCGGCTGCCTCGGCCATCACCGCCACGGTACAGGCCGAGGTGTGAATGCGACCCTGGGACTCGGTGGCCGGCACCCGCTGCACGCGATGCGCCCCCGACTCGAACTTGAGCCGGGCGTAGACGCCATCGCCGCGCACTCGGGTGATGATTTCCTTGTAGCCGCCCTGCTCACCGTGACTGGCGCTGACGATCTCGACCTTCCAGCCGCGCTGTTCGGCATAGCGTGAATACATGCGATACAGGTCGCCGGCGAACAGCGCCGCCTCGTCGCCGCCGGTGCCGGCGCGTATCTCGAGGAAGACGTTGCCCGCATCGTCGGGGTCCTTGGGCACCAGCAGCCGCTTGAGCGTCGTCTCGAGCTCCTCAAGTCGGCTGGCCCCCTCGACACGCTCCAGCTCGGCCAGCTCACGCATCTCGGCATCGCTGTCACCCGCCAGCGCCTCGGCGGCCTCGATATCGCCCTCGACGCCGCGATAGGCTTGCCAGGCGTCTACCAGCGGCTCGAGTTCGGCATACTCCCGGGTATAGTCGCGAAAGCGCGCCTGGTCGGCGATCACATCCGGCTCGCCCAGCAGGGCGGTGAGCTCTTCGAAGCGTTCACAAAAGGCGTCGAGGCGCTCGCGCAGGGAGGCTTTCATCAGCGAATTCCTATGAGGAAGTGGTGGTGTCGGAAGCTGGGTCCGTCAGCAGCGTCGTCGCCGCCTCCAGCATGTCCTGGTCTTGAGCAGAGGCCGCCTCGCGCAGCGCAACCGTGGGGCGGTGCATCAGCCGGTTGGTCAGCTGATAGGCCAGGCGCCGCACGACCTCCTCAGAGGACTCGCCCCGCGCCAGGCGCGCCAGAGCATCATCAAGCGAAAGGTCGCGCAGGGCTTCACCACGTGCCCTGACGTTGCGAATCAATGCGCCCCCGCCGCGAATGCGCTGCCCCTGCTGCCAGTCTCGCACGCCGTGCTCGATCAGCGACTCGGCATGATCCGCCGCCACCTGGCGATGGCGACGATTCTCATCGATCACCTCTTCCAGATCATCGACGGTGTAAAGGAAGACGTCACCCAGCTTGCCGACCTCGGGCTCGATATCCCGGGGGACGGCAATGTCGACCATGAACATGGGGCGGTAGCGCCGCCGCTTGAGGGCGCGCTCGACCATGCCCTTGCCGAGAATCGGCAGCGGCGCCGCCGTGGAAGCGATCACGATATCGGCCTCCACCAGCGCCTCGGGAATTTCGTCGAGGGTAATCGCCTGGCCACCCAGGTCGCCGGCCAGCAGATCGGCGCGCTCCCGGGTTCGGTTGGCCACCACCAGTTGGCGCACGCCGGCCTCATGCAAATGGCGCGCCACCAGCTCGATGGTCTCTCCGGCGCCGATCAGCAGCGCCCGGGCCTGGGTAAAGTCATCGAAGATGCGACTGGCCAGACTCACCGCGGCATAGGCGACAGACACCGGGTTGCGCCCGATGTCAGTTTCGGTGCGCACCTGCTTTGCCACGGCGAAGGTGTGCTGGAACAGGCCTTCCAGTTCGCCGCCCAGCCCCATGGCCTGGCGTGCCATCTGGTAGGCCTCCTTGAGCTGGCCCAGAATCTGCGGCTCGCCGAGCACCATGGAGTCCAGCCCCACCGCCACGCGCATCAGATGGCGGGCCGCTTCGGCATCATGATAGTGATAGGCACAGCGCGCCAGCGACTCGGCTTCGAGACCATGAAAGCGCCCCAGCCAGTCGATGATTTCCTGCTCGCCAGCCTCGGCGGTCACGCAGTACAGCTCGGTGCGGTTACAGGTGGAGACCACCGCCGCCTCAAAAACGTAGGGCAGGCCACACAGCTGCGTCAGGGCTTCCTCCAGCCGTGATGGCGTAAAGGCAACCTGTTCGCGCACTTCCACAGTCGCGGTTCGATGGTTGATTCCCAGGGCAAGCAGCGTCATCGGTCTCGGCGTCTTCGCAGGCATGTTCCGGCTTCGGGTCCTGTTGCATCATCGCGCGCGTGCAACAAGTCGCGCAGTATCTCACGGCGCGATAGTCTACCACAGCCACCACCGGCAAGGCGCCATGCCAAAAGGCTTCGCTTTGCCCGGGGCCGGCAAGCCGTTATGCTGGCGGTCCGACTTTCTTCCTCATTCTTGAGACGTGCATGCCCCGCCATTCTCTTATCAAGCCCGGGTCCAGGGCGCTCGCCACCGCCTTTCTCGTCACGGCACTGAGCGGCTGCCAGGGTCTGCCGTCCGCCGTATCCGGCGTGGACCCCATGGCCCAGGCACCACCGGTAACCCATGGACTCGACGCCGAGGGCCTGTCGACATTACTGATCGCCGAGCTTGCCGGTCTGCGTGGCGACTACGGCCGCGCTGCCGAGGGCTATATCGAAACCGCCGAGCGCTACCACAGCGCCGCGCTGGCCGAGCGGGCAGCGCTGGCGGCGCGTTTTCTGGATGACCCGACGGCGCTCGAAGAGACGACTCAGCGCTGGCTGCAGCTGGCGCCCGAGTCCGACGCCCCCCTGCGCCTGCTGGCCAGCCTCGCCATTCAGCGCGGCGACTGGCCGCTGGCGCTGGAGCAGCGTCTGGCCGTGATCAATCGAGGCGGCGATGCACAGCTGCTGGAGCTGGTGGAGGTGGCGCTCGAGAACAGCGCCGACACCACGCCGCTGCTCGACCAGCTCCACCAGCACCTGGCCAGCGGGGGTCACAGCACCACCGATATCGAGCTCGCCACGGCGCTGCTGGAGGTCGCTAACGGCCTGAAAGCCAGTGCCCAGCAGCGCCTGGAGCGTCTGCCCGGCGATGCCGCCGACTCACCCGACGTCTGGCGCATTCGCGCCGCCACCGCTCTGGACATGGGCTCCCCCCAACGCGCCCGAGACAACGCACGCAGGGGGTTGGAGCTACAGCCCGATGACCCCCAGCTGATGCTGCTGCTGGCCCAGGCCGAAATTCGACTGGGCCAGCTGGGCAGCGCCGAGGCAACCACCGATGCCCTGCTCGACAATCACGGGGGCGCCTCGGGACTGCGGCTGGCACTGGCACGCCTCTATCTGCAAGAGGGTCATCCCGACGCCGCCCAGCGCCTGCTGCTGCCTCTGCTCGGCAGCACGCCAACGCCAGAACCGGCGCTGCTGATGCTCGGCGGCATCGCTCAGCTCGAAAGTGACGTCGACAATGCCCTGCTTTACTACCGTCGGATACCGGAAGGAGACAGCTTCGTGCTGTCTCGCTCCAGCGCCGCCCATACCCTGGCGGAAGACGACCGCCTCACCGACGCCAGACGCTTTCTTGAAAACGAGCGGCGCGCCCATCCGGACTTCGCTGCTCAGCTGATCACGGTAGAAGTCGCACTGCTCGACCGCTTCGAGCACGACGAGCAGGCAAGCGAGCTGCTTGATGATTACCTGGAGCGATTTCCCGACAACCTCGAGCTGCGCTATCAGCGCGCCATGCGTGCCTACCGCCTCGGCGATCTGGCCGGCATGGAAGCCGAACTGCGCAATGTCCTCAAGCAGAACCCCGACGATGCCATTGCCCTGAACGCCCTGGGCTATACCCTGGCCGACGAGGAGGTTCCGGGCCGCCTCGAGGAGGCTGTGGAAATGGTCAAGCGCGCCCACGAGCTCGACCCGGACAACCCGGCGATTCTCGACAGCCTGGGCTGGGTGCTGTTTCGTCGGGGCGACACCAAGGCGGCCCTGCCCTGGCTCGAGCGCGCCTGGGAGCGCATGCCCGATCAGGAGATCGCCAGTCATCTCATCGAAGTGCTGTGGGAGCTCGATCAGCGTCCTCGTGCACGTCAGCTGCTCGAGCGGGCAGTAAAGCGCTTCGAACAGCGCCCCGCCATCGACGATCTGCTGCGGCGAATTCCGGCCCTGGCACCGGTCGACTCACGCGATTGAGCCCGTCACCAAACCGCTACTGAGGGATAACAACCATCATGTTTCATGCTGCTGTCTATAGTGCCCGCTCACGCACTGCTTTTCATGGCGCCCGTGACCGCGCCTTCAAGACACTAGGTATCGCCATGATGCTCGGCCTGCTGGCAGGCTGTGCGACCCAGGCTCCTCAGCAAGATATCGAACGCAGCGCCGATCAGTGGCAGGCCCAGCAAGTCAAGCTACAGCAGCTGCAGACCTGGGAGCTGAATGGCAAGGTGGGACTGCGCACACCCGAGGATTCCACCAGCGCCAACCTCGACTGGCGTCAGACGCCCTATCACTTCCGCATGCTGCTCAGCGGCCCGCTGGGCAGCGGCCGCAGCGTGCTGGAAGGCCGTGAGGGACGTGTTTCGCTGACCACCAGTGAGGGACGCTTCGAGGCCGAGAGCCCCGAGGAACTCATGCAGCAAGAGCTGGGCTGGTCCTTGCCGGTATCGGACCTGACCGACTGGATACGCGGCCTGCCTGCCGCCGATAGTCCCCATCGCATGACCCAGGATAATCTGGCGTTCCCCGCTACGCTGGTGCAGGACGGCTGGACCATCGACTACCGGCAATGGATTCGCTCCGACGGCCTGTGGCTGCCCAGCCGAATCGTCATGAACTATGGCGATCTGCGCGTCACCTTGGTGGTCACCCGCTGGCAGCCTGAGTAACTGCTGAATGACGGAACAACTGCTGAGCCTGCCGGCACCGGCCAAGCTCAACCGCATGCTGCATATCACGGCGCGCCGCAGCGACGGCTATCACGAGCTGCAGACGCTATTTCAGTTTCTCGACCGCGTCGACCGGCTCGACATGCGCAGCCGCCGCGACGGCAAGCTCAGGCTATCGCCCCAGCTGGCCGGCGTCAGCAACGATGACAACCTGGTGATGCGTGCGGCACGCAGCCTGCAACACCAGAGCGGCTGCACCCTCGGTGCCGATATCCACCTGCACAAGGTACTGCCCATGGGCGGCGGCCTCGGCGGTGGCAGCAGCAACGCCGCCACCGCCCTGCTGGGACTCGACCGCCTATGGGGGCTGGACTTCGATATCGAACGCCTGGCCGAGCTCGGCCTCTCCCTGGGCGCCGACGTGCCGGTATTCCTGCGCGGCCACGCCGCCTGGGCAGAGGGCGTCGGAGAGCGACTGGTACCGGTCACGCTGGACACGCCCTGGTTCGTGGTGATTCACCCGGGTGTCAGCATCTCTACCGCGGCGGTTTTCCAGACTCCCGAATTGACACGCAACACCCCCCCGATTACCATGGCGCGCGCACTGCAGGGGGAATCGGCAGATTGGCACAACGACTGCGAGCCGACGGTCAGAGCGCTCTATCCCGAGGTCGATGCCGCACTCAAGTGGCTAAATGAACGGCTGTACCAGCGCGCTGGAGCCATGTTGACCGGCACCGGGGCCTGCCTGTTCGCGCCCTTGGAGCATGAGCGTGACGTCGATCGAATACTCGCCGAACTGCCAACGCGATGGCAGGGTTTCAAGGCACGTGGCCTGAACCGCTCTCCTCTTCATGATGCACTGGATCGATAGTCGCTGAGTGCAGCTGGATCGCCGGTCCAGTGAGTCACGACAACGATCCGACATCCAGAAGACCCAACACAGCAAAGGTGGCTGCGCGTGTCAAAACTGATGGTTTTTGCCGGGAACGCCAATCCCGAACTCGCCCAGAAAGTGGCCGAATCTCTGGATAACCGACTGGGTAATGCCACCGTTGGCCAATTCAGTGACGGCGAGGTCGCAGTCGAGATCAACGAGAATGTGCGCGGCAAGGATGTCTTCATCCTCCAGCCCACCTGTGCCCCCACCAACGATCATCTGATGGAAATGATTCTGATGGTTGATGCCCTGCGCCGGGCTTCCGCCAGCCGGATCACGGCGGTGGTGCCCTACTTCGGCTATGCCCGCCAGGATCGCCGGGTACGCTCGGCACGGGTGCCGATTTCCGCCAAGGTGGTGGCCGACATCATGGTCAAGGCCGGCGTTGACCGGGTCATGACCATGGACCTGCATGCCGATCAGATTCAAGGGTTCTTCGACGTGCCGGTGGACAACGTCTACGGCTCGCCGATTCTGCTCGATGACATCGAGCGCCAGAACTACGAAAACCTGGTGGTCGTCTCGCCGGACGTCGGCGGCGTGGTACGCGCACGCGCCATTGCCAAGCAGCTGCATGTCGACCTGGCCATCATCGACAAGCGTCGCCCCCAGGCCAACCAGGCCCAGGTGATGCACATCATCGGTGATATCCAGGACCGCACCTGCGTGGTGGTCGACGACATGATCGATACCGCCGGCACCCTGTGCAAGGCCGGTGAGGCGCTCAAGGAGCACGGCGCCAAGCGCGTGGTGGCCTATGCCACCCACCCGATCCTGTCCGGTCCGGCGGTGGACAACATCGCCGCCTCGGTGCTCGACGAAGTTGTCGTGACCGATACCATTCCGCTGACCGAAGCGGCCCGCCGCAGCGGCCGCATTCGTCAGCTCAGCGTGGCCGGCCTGATCGCCGAAGCGATCCGTCGCGTCAGCAATGAAGAATCCGTCAGCGCCATGTTTCACTAGTTCACTCTATTGAAACGAGGCGCCGGAACGAGCCCTTCGGGGCAAATGGAAATGCCGTGGGTCTGGTCGCGGGCCACGCCATTTCCCTACTCAAGCAAGAGGCAATTTCATGTCCAACTTTACTCTCAAGGCCAGTATTCGTAACGACCTGGGGAAAGGTGCGAGCCGCCGCCTGCGTCGTGCGAACCAGGAAGTCCCCGCCATTGTGTATGGTGGTGAAAAGGCGCCGCAGCCGATTACCGTCGAGAAGACCGGTTTCTACAAGGCCATCGAAGATGAGGTTTTCTTCTCATCGGTGATCGACCTGGAAGTCGAAGGCAAGAAGTACCCCGTGATCGTTCGTGACCTCCAGCGCCACCCCTTCAAGCCGCTGGTGACTCACGTCGACTTCATGCGCATCGACGCCAAGCAGGAAATCACCATGCACGTGCCGCTGCACGTGGTCAACGAAGACATCTGCAAGGGCATCAAGGACGAGGACGGTGAACTTTACCTGCTCGCCAACGATGTCGAGATCAGCTGTCTGCCGAAGGATCTTCCGGACCACCTGGAGATCGACGTTGCCGAGCTGAGCGTAGGTACCGTCTTGCACCTCTCCGACCTCAAGCTGCCGGAAGGCGTGACCATCGTCGCGCTGGCCCGCGAAGAAATCCACGACAACGCCATCCTCAGCATCTCCCAGGCCAAGATACGGGACGAGGAAGACGACGAAGCAACTGATGAAGCAGCGGGTGAAGACGACAAAGAAGACAAGGAAGGCGACGACAGCGCCGAGTAACGTCTACCACCCCTCAGGCTGCACTGCATCCGCAGGGCCTCGCCACCGCAGAGAAGTGTAGCCTGCTCTCTATAATCAAGCGCCCCGGCGCTTGATTTTTTTGGAGACTACAGATGGGTCAGGTCAAAGCCATCATCGGGCTTGCCAACCCCGGCACCGAGTACGCAGCCACCCGGCACAACGCCGGCGCTTGGCTGCTCGACGCCCTGCTGCGAGACGCCGGCGACAGCCTGCGCCCGGAAAAGAAGTTTCTCGGCCGCTATGCGCGTATTCGCCTGGGGAATCATGAGCTCCACCTGCTCGAGCCCACTACTTTCATGAACCGCAGCGGCGGCGCCGTGGCTGCGCTTTGTCAGTTCTTCAAGCTGGCACCGAACGAGCTGCTGGTCGCTCACGATGAGCTCGACCTGCCGCCGGGCGTGGCGCGCTACAAGACCGGCGGTGGCCACGGTGGCCATAACGGCCTGCGCGACACCATCAGCGCGCTGGGCGGCGCCAAGGATTTCCACCGCCTGCGCATCGGCATCGGCCATCCCGGCGACAGCCGTCAGGTGACCAACTACGTACTGGGCCGCCCCGGCAAGGCCGAGCGCAGCGCCATCGACGCTGCCATCGACGAGTGTCTGGCCACCCTGCCCCAGGCCATTGCAGGCGACTGGGCCAAGGCCATGAACCGGCTGCATAGCTTTTCCGCCTGAGGCGGAAAAACCAGCCGTAAGCGATAAGCTGTAAGCCACCCCAGCCGGCCGAGCGAGTTTTCTTACGGCTTAAAGCTTATAGCTTACCGCTCATGTCGAGTAGAATAGCGGCCACTCTCCATTTCCGTACTCGCTTTCCAGGAAGATCCCATGGGTTTCAATTGCGGTATCGTGGGCCTGCCCAATGTCGGCAAGTCCACCCTGTTCAACGCCCTGACCAAGTCCGGCATCGATGCCGAGAACTTCCCTTTCTGCACCATCGAGCCCAACGTCGGCATCGTGCCCATGCCCGACCCGCGGCTCGATGCGCTGGCCAAGATCGTCAAGCCACAGCGGACGCTCCCCACCACCATGGAGTTCGTCGATATCGCCGGCCTGGTGGCCGGCGCCTCCAAGGGCGAGGGGCTGGGCAACAAGTTTCTGGCCAATATCCGCGAGACCCAGGCCATTGCCCACGTGGTGCGCTGTTTCGACAATGACAACGTCATCCACGTGGCCAACCAGATCGACCCGCGCGCGGATATCGAGATCATCAACCTGGAGCTGGCCCTGGCTGATCTGGACACCGTCGAGAAGGCAATCCAGCGCCTGGTTCGCGTGGTCAAGGGCGGCGACAAGGACGCCATCGCCACCAAGGCCATCCTCGACCGCATCCAGCCGCACCTGGCTGAAGGCCTGCCGCTGCGCAGCTTCGGTCTGGACGACGATGAGCAGCGCCAGCTCAGAAGCTTCGGCTTCCTGACGCTCAAGCCCACCATGTACATCGCCAACGTCAGCGAGGAAGGCTTCGAAAATAACCCCTATCTCGAGGTGGTGCGCGAGATCGCCGCCGAGGAAGGTGCAGAAGTGGTGCCGGTATGCAACCAGCTCGAGTCAGAAATCGCCGAGCTGGATGACGATGAGCGCGCCATGTTCCTCAGTGAGATGGGCATGGAAGAGCCAGGACTCGACCGTGTGATCCGCGCCGGCTACAAACTGCTCGGGCTACAGACCTACTTCACCGCAGGCGTCAAGGAGGTGCGCGCCTGGACCGTGAAGATAGGCGCGACCGCGCCGGAGGCTGCCGGTGTGATCCACACCGACTTCCAGAAGGGCTTCATTCGCGCCGAAGTCATCGCCTATGACGACTTCGTGACGCTGGGTGGCGAACAGGGGGCCAAGGATGCCGGCAAGTGGCGCCTGGAAGGCAAGGAGTACGTGGTCAACGACGGCGACGTGATCCACTTCCGCTTCAACGTCTAATTCGCCAGGGTACGAGAGTGCCGGGAACTCGCCAGGGCTATTGAGTTGATTTTGTGACTCGGAGCTGATCCGGCAACAGGTCTGCGAGGGGGCGCTGTAAACCCGTCCTTGGGCGCTACCTACGCCATCCATGGCGTAGAACCCCCTCTGCGACCTGTTCCCGGCGCTCCTCATCGCGTCAGCCCTGGGGAACTCACACCCATGCTTGACAGGGAATATCAGAACAGTAAAATACGCCGCGTTGCTTGGCTACGTAGCTCAGCTGGTTAGAGCACATCACTCATAATGATGGGGTCCCCTGTTCGAATCAGGGCGTAGCCACCAGACAGTCAGCAAAAAGCCCGCCTGAGAAAACAGGCGGGCTTTTTCATGGACGCGACTCGGCGCCGACCCGGCTCAGAGCCGGCTACACAAGGTCAGGGCTGTTCACGAAGGCACTCAACACTCTGGTCAGATGCTCCACGTCATGGGCCCCGGCGGTCTCGCGGATCGAGTGCATGGCCCACTGCGCCACGCCGACATCCAGGGTCGGCACGCCAAGCTCGGTGGCGGTGATCGGCCCGATGGTACTGCCACAGCCCATGTCGGCGCGAACCGCAAAGGCCTGCACCGGCACTTCGGCCTGACGGCACAGTTCACGGAACATCGCCGCCGTGGCGCTGTTGGTGGCATAGCGCTGATTGGCATTGACCTTGATCACAGGCCCGCCGTTGAGCGCCGGCCCGTGAGCCTTGTCATGCTTGTCGGCGAAGTTGGGGTGCAGCGCATGGGCATTGTCGCAGGAGATCATCCGCGAGGCCTGAATCAGACGCACAAAGCCCTCTTCCCCCGCCGTGCCAAGCTGCTCATTGACCCGGCGCAGCACGTCTTCGAGAAACGGCCCCTGGGCACCGCAGGCGCTGGCGCTGCCAACCTCTTCGTGGTCAGTCGCGACCAGTACCGCTCCCTCGTGCCCATCCGACGCCAGCAGCGCCTCCAGGCCGATAAAGCATGACAGCAGGTTATCGAGCCGCGCCGAGGCCACCAGCTCTTTCTTGACCCCGACCCGCGATGGCGGCTGGGTGTCGTAGAAGCACAGCTCGAAATCGACGATCTCGACGCTGTCAAAACCGTGCTGTTCGGCCACCCAGGTCGTCAGCAACTGCTCGAAGTCGGTCTCCTCTCCGCCCTGCATCAGCACCGGCGGCATCTCGGTCTGAGGATTGATGGTGCGGCCATTGTTGGCCTCGCGATCCAGATGGATGGCAAGACTCGGAACAATCGCTATCGGCCGCGCAACGTTGAGCAGCACGCCTTCGATGCGTCCATCATCGTGGCGCACATGGACACGCCCCGCCAGCCCCAGATCGCGATCGAACCAGGGGGCCAGCAGCACGCCGCCATAGACTTCCACGCCCAGCTGCAGCCAGCCCGCGGCGGTTTGAGCGGCGTTGGGCTTGAGCCGCAGACAAGGGCTGTCGGTATGCGCGCCGATCATGCGCAGCGACGAGAACCCGGTTGCAGGTAACTGCAGAGCAACGATGGAGGAATCGTTGCGAGTCACATAAACTCGTTCACCCGGCTCGAGCTGCCAGGTATCCGTTTCCAGCAGTCGGCGGTAGCCAGCCGCCTCCAGGCGTTCAGCCATGCAAGCCGTTGCATGCCACGGCGTCGGGGCGGCCTGCAGAAAATCGAGAAGGCAATCTAGAGCATCGTACTGGGGCATGAGTTCCTCTGGTGACGTGAGTTATCAGGGGGGTCTAATGAGAACCTGCAAGCTGCTACAATGCCGAATCGTGCCGCGCAAGCTGCGGTTCGTCTGTCAGTTGAGTAAGGCAGTCAAGTGTACCTGAATCCGGGAGTGCTTCACCGATGAGCCTGTTAGTCACTTTGGGGCGTGCAGCGACCCTGGCCCTGTTGTTTGCTGTCGCGCCGGCCATGGCTGAGCTATCCCCCGGGGAACCGCAAAGCCGAGCGGCCAGGGAAATCGCCGAGTCGCTACGCTACGGCCACTATGTCGAAACCAAGCTCGATGACGACTGGTCGCGCAGCGCCTTTCAGCGCTATCTCGATGTGCTCGACAATCAGCGTTATTACCTGACCGTCAGCGATGTCGATGACTTCAAGGACCTGGCCACCAGTATGGATGAGGCCATCATCGAAGGCCGGCTGGAACGTCCCTATGCGCTTTATGACCGCTACCAGCAGCGCGTCGAGGAACAGCTCGACTGGATGCTGGCGCGGATCGATGAAGGTCTCGATTTCAACTTCGACAGCAACCTGCGCATGCAGATCAACCGCGAGGACGCGCCCTGGCCGCGCAATGCCGAGGAGCTTGAGACGCTATGGGCCAAACGGCTGGAAAACGCAGCGCTGTCGCTGACGCTAAGCGAGCAGGAGCCCGAGGAAGTCGAGGAGACCCTGCGCAAGCGCTACAAGGGGCAGCTGACCCGGATGCGCCAGAATAACGAAGAAGACGTACTGATACTGCTGATGGCCGCCGTCACCGGCACGGTTGATCCGCATACCGAGTATCTGTCGCCCCGCCAGAGCGAGATGTTCGACATCCAGATGCGCCTGTCGCTGGAAGGTATCGGCGCCCTGCTGCAGCCCGAGGGCGAGTTCGTCAAGATCGCCAGCCTGGTGCCCGGCGGCCCCGCTGAGCGTTCGGGCCTGCTGGAACCCGCCGATCGGATTATCGGCGTGGGCACGCCCGGCGAAGACATCGTCAACGTGGTCGGCATGCGCCTGGACGATGTTGCCGAAATGATACGCGGTCCCAAAGGCACCGTGGTCAGACTCGATATCGTGCCGGCCCAGGCGGTGGACATGACCCGCAGCAAGGTCATCGAAATCACCCGGGATACCGTCAAGCTCGAAGATCAGGCCGCCAAGAGCGAGGTGGTCGAGATCGAGCGTGAGGATGGCACGCACAAGGTTGGCCTGATCCAGGTGCCTACCTTCTACGTTGACTTCGATGCCTGGCAGGCCGGTGAAGAGGATTATCGCAGCACCACCCGCGACGTCGCCAAGGAACTGGAGAGCCTGCTGGAGCAGGGCGTCGAAGGCATCGTGCTCGATCTGCGCAACAACGGCGGCGGGGCCCTTCAGGAAGCCAACTCGCTGATCGGCCTGTTCATCGATCGCGGCCCTACCGTGCAGGTGCGCGATGCCCGTGGGCGCATCAGCCTGTATGGCGATACCGAGAGCGGCACACTCTATGACGGCCCTCTGGTCGTGCTGGTCAATCGCCTGTCTGCCTCGGCTTCCGAGATCTTCGCCGGGGCCATTCAGGACTACCGTCGCGGCCTGGTGGTCGGCTCCGAGACCTTCGGCAAGGGCACGGTCCAGACCTTGAGCGAGCTGAGCCATGGCCAGATCAAGCTGACCCGCGCCAAGTTCTACCGCATTTCAGGCGCGAGCACCCAGAATCGCGGCGTGACGCCGGACATCCTGTTCCCCAGCCTGATCGACCCGGAAAAGATCGGCGAAAGCAGCCTGGACAACGCCCTGCCCTGGGATACGGTGCGCGAAGTGCAATACCGCGAATATGGCGAGCCACAGCTGTATCTCGACATGCTGCGGCAGAGCCACCAGCAGCGCGCTGAAGAACATCCCAACTTCCACTACCTGGAGCGTCAGGCTGAGCTTGCCACGCGGCTGCGTGAACAGCACACCAGCGTCAGTCTCAACCTTGAGCAGCGCCGCCGCGAAGTCGAGGCTCAGGATGCCGAGCAGCTGGCGTTGGAGAACGAGCGCCGCGAGGCCCTGGGGCTGGAACCGCTGGAAGAATGGACCGATGCCCGCGTTGGCCACGACGAGGAAGACGCCGCCGTCGATGAAGAGAGCGAGACCCAGGACAAGCCGATAGACCGCGCCCAGGTCGAAGAGGCGGCGGAAATTCTGCTCGACTACTCGCGCCTGACCCAGAGCCTGCAGTTCGCCGTGCGCGAGGCTGAGCAGGAGTAAAAAAGCAGCAACACCAGCAAGCAGCATCCAACGGCCGAGCCATGAGCTCGGCCGTTTGCGCAAGGCACGTCAGAGAAGCGTGCTGACGATCAGAGATCCTGCATTCTTTCCGTCTGGCGAACCAGGCGCATCGCTTCGTTGTGCTCGTACTCCAGCAGCGACTCGAGTAGTTCACTGGCCTCGGGAATCACGGCTTCATCGTTGAGGCGACGATAGAGATCAACCACCTGGTCATGGAAGTCGAAGACTTCCCGACAGATATCATCGAAGGACAGAGCACTATAGAAGGAGGCATCACTATATCGATGAGGCTGAATTGGCTGCTGGGCGAGCGCTTCATAGAGATAGGCAACATAGGTATTCAAGGCCTTGGGATCAGCTCTGCGCTCGAACTCTTTCACTACATGTGCCATCTCGGTCTCATGAGTGGCCAGATAATCAAGCAACATCCTGGCTCGCTCATCCTCATGCCGACTGGCGCCCTGCGCAAGACACTGGCCCAGCTGCTCATGTAACTGGCTCGTCCAGCCGATCAGATCGCCGAATGTATTGATTTCCATGGCTGCTTCCTCATTGGTCCGATTCAATCGAAGTACACAAGATACTTCCATAAATAAGACAAGGGACCAGCGACATCGGCTCCCTTCACGGCAGTACTGCTTACAGAAAGAGCTGCCTCAGCGGCATCCACAGGCCCATCCCCATCATGACCAGATTCTCGGTCAGCGACACGAACCCCAAGGGAACGTTGCTGTTACCACCCACACAGGCACACTTCAGCTCGCGCTTGTCGATATAGACGGCCTTGAAGACAGAAAACGCACCGACCGTACCAATGAACAGCGCCAGCGGCGCGGCAATCCATGTCAGGGCACCCGCCAGCATCAGGATACCGGCCAGCGTCTCGGCGTAGGGATAAACGTAACCGTAGGGCACATGGCGCTGAGCGAGAAGATCATAGTTGAGAAACATGGTGCTGAAGCTTTCCACATCCTGCAGCTTCTGCAGCCCCAGCAGCGTCATGGCCGTGGCAATGGCATATTCCGGCATGCGCGCGGTGACCAGCGTGCCACTGGCTACCCAGCTCACCACCAGCCCGATCAGCAGTGCGGTGACAAAAATCGCGATAACGGGGCGGTAGGTCGTTTCCTCATCGCCGGGCACGCTCAGCCCCAGATACTCACGAACCTCCTCGTAACCCCCCACACGCTGCTCGCCGATATAGACCTGGGGCGTCGTGTCAACACCAGCCTTGTCTTGGAAATCATCAATGGCTTTGCGCGAGGTAAGGGTATGATCCTCTACCTGATACCCCTTGCGCTTGAGCAGATCCACCGTCTTCAAGCCAAACGGACAAAGATGCTCATCCGTCTTCATCCGATAGACTCGAGCTGTCACAGGCTGTGAAGAAGGTGTCTTGGTCGCGCTGTTCATAGACATCAACCTCGTGACTGTTAGGACAAAGCCTCGCAGCAGCAGGATGGAAACGAGGCCCCACGGCCTGATAACTTCCAGCCGCATATAGCGTTGCTGGACAATACGATGGCTATACGAACTTTAGCCTAGAACCCAAATGCCACCCAAGGGTCAAGCGGTTGCCGACAAGCATTGACTGAGCGTCCGATACCTGGCCTGCAAGCCCTGAAACAGTGTCCGGCACACACAACAACAGATCGCTGTGTTGCACAACCGAGAAGTCGGCCAAAAAATGCGGCTGACGCGACGCCTCAAACCCTGCCTGTCCAGTGCGGGATACGCTGCGTCGCGATCATCGCCGCCTATGCTGAAGTGTCTACCACTGCGGAGCGAGAAAGTGACAGGCTTTAGTGGAATATCTTGCAACCCAAGCTCTTGCAGGCAGACATGGAACCTAGGCAATTCTCCACCTGCTCGAAGCCGTGCTGACGAAGTAGCGACGCCGCTACCGCGGCACGCTTGCCGCTGCCACAGAAGATGACAATAAGTTTGTCTCGGGGCAGCTCGTCGAGGCGCTTCGGCAGATGGCCCAGATAGATATGAGTGGCGTTTTCCAGATGCCCCGCCAGGTATTCGTCGATAGCCCGCACATCAAGCAGCATGAAGTCGTCGCTGCGTTCGTAGCGCTGTAGCAGCGTTGCAGCGGAAACGGTCGGTATCACGGCATAATCGGCGCCACTGGCCTCCCAGGCAGTCATGCCAGGAATCAGATAGGCCGACACCTTGTCGTACCCCAGGCGATACAGGTCCCGTAGCGAGTCGTCGATGGCGCCTGGCTCGTCGACCACCAATCCCAGTTCGTCTTCGTAGGACACCATCCAACCAATATAGGCCGGTGCCACGTCCGCAGGCAGCGACAGACTTCCCGGGATATGAGCGCCGCAAAAGGCCTCGGGGGTGCGCAGATCGATCAGCTTCAAGCCGCTCTCGCAATGCTTAGCAAATTGCCCCGGTGCCAGAGCCCTGGGAAGGGGTAGGGTGCTCCGTCCCGGAGCGGCATTATTGAGCGCCTCCATCATGCGAAAATAGGGAGGTTGATAATGATGCTCCTCGCTCTTGAGCCTGATGAACTCATCCCGCGCATATTGCAGCATGGGGTTGTGACGACGCTCATACCCTAAGGTGGAAAATTCCCGATCGGCCATGCCACTGCCGCAGACGGACCCCGCGCCGTGGGCCGGATAGAGCTGCACCTCATCACCCAGGGGCAGCAGTTTATCGAAGATGCTGTCGTATAGCTTGGCGGCGGTCTCCTCGCGCCGATCGGGATAGAAGTCCGTGCGTCCCACGTCACCGATGAACAACGCATCGCCGGTGAACACCGCCACCGGCGCGTCGCTGAAGGCGGTATCTGCCAGCACGATACTAATGCTATCGAAAGTATGACCCGGAGTTTCCAGGATGCTTAACCGGGCGTTGCCTATCTCGAAGCAGTGGCCTTCTTTCACCGCCTCGGCGTGCTCGACCTTGCCACCCTGACCATGGAACACTCGGGCGCCGGTGGCCTCCTTCAACGCCTGGGAGCCCACCACGTAATCCTCGTTACGGTGCGTCTCGAAGACATGTGTAATATTAGCATTCTCACGCTGGGCGATATCGAGATAGATGTCGATATCGCGACGCGGGTCGATGACCGCCACCTCGTTGCCATCGATGATCATATAGGAAAGATGCGCAACTCCCTCTGACTTGATTTTCTCGAGGATCATTCCAGCCTCCTTCACTGATGAGAGAAGATATCAATAGTCATTTTCCACGGTCACTATCAAAAATCAGTATAGAACCGGAAATGGATTCTTCAGCGCCGTATCCACCGACCTAGTGACGATCGTTAGCCTGGCATGTTCCTCTGGCAACGAACGCCATACCGTAGCTGTATACGCAGGCCGGTAAGAACAAAGGCCTGGCATTCCGCTGGTGCCAATTAGAGTCAAGATCAGCGCCGCTTGTAACCCGTGATCATGGAGCGGATAAGGTTTTCCCGATGATTGACGCTTTCATAGATCGCCGCCGCCACGTGCAGCGCGATCGCCACGAGGGTGACGTTCACCGCTATCTAGTGCACCTCCTCGATCGTCTCGCTGCCCCACCCCCAGTCCGTGGTCAATAGCCAGCCGCTGACGCCGATTACGCCGGTCGCCAGCAATAAAAACAGAATCATGATCGCGGCCGCCGGATTGTGCCCCAGATATCGCGGCTCCCGCCTCCGGATCAGCTGGCGAACATAATCGGCTAGCTCCGCCGGTCGCGGCACGAAGGCACTAAAGCGCGCATGGCGACTGCCGATCACGCCCCATACCAGACGGAAAGCCACTAGTCCCAGCGCCACATAGCCAGCCCATTCGTGGATGTCGCGGCTGCCGTCCGAAGCGAAGTAGGCGACGGCAAATGCCGTCACCAGACTCCAGTGAAAGACGCGCACCGCCGGATCCCACACTTTGACCCGATCATCCCAGGCCGTTGGGCTCGTCTCCCGGCTATCAGTCATTGCGATGCTCCTCCACGGCTTCGCCGTTGACCGGGTTAAAGTAGATCTCGACCTTGGCGCCTTCCTTGTCCTCGCCGTAGATCTCATAGCAGTTGCCATCGGTAACCTTGAACTTGTCGATCGTATAGCCCTGATCAGCCAGCTCCTGCCTCATGTCGTCCTCAGACATCCACTCGGACTGGGGAGCCTCAGTGCATTGCGGGCCGGCAACGGCAGCACCAGTGAACATCAAGGCGACGGTGGCGGTGGCGATGTGAAGAATTTTCATGGTAGATCTCCTAGTCTTGTCCAGGTTATATGCCAGATCGGCATATCCGGCAGCGAAACACGCCAACCTGACAGGCACCTTAACGCTCGAGACCCAAGACCAGACAATGCAAAAAGAGGAGCAAGATAGAGGACAACAAGGGCAGTCGGCGGGGCGAGATACGCATATGTTTTCATCTCGCCCCGCCGCCTCTTATTCACTCATACTCATTAGTCTAGTTATTAATAAAGTAACTTATCTTTCGAAAACGACCATTAGTCCTCGATGCCTAGCTGCGGTCGCGGTGTATCCGCCGTGCTCGGAGGCAGGATGGGATATGTCACGCTAGGCTGCTCGCCGGTCAGGCTATGCATGAAGGCGGTAAGCGTCGTCACCTCGTCGTCGCTCAGCTGGATACCGAGCTGCGCCGACCCCATCACCGCCACGGCCTGTTTCAGGTCCCAGGCCTTGCCGCTGTGAAAATACGGCGGCGTCAATTCGATATTTCGCAAGCTCGGCACCTTGTAGACGTATTTATCCGAGACGGACTGGGTCACCTCGAAACGCCCCTTGTCTTCCGGCGGCAGGAAATCGGCGCCGGGCTTCTCTACCACGCCGAAGGGCTGGTACTGGTTTCCACCGATGTTGACGCCGCTGTGGCAGGCGGCACAGCCCTTGTCCATGAATAGCGCAAGCCCGGTCTTCTGCTGCTCGTTCAGTGCATCGGCATCTCCTCTCAAGTATTGATCGAAGGGCGCATCCGGGGTGATCAGCGTGGCTTCGAACAGCGCGATGGCATCCTGCACATTATCGATATTGATAGCATCCTCCGCGTCAGGAAAGGCCTCCTCGAAAAAGGCTTGATAGCCGGGGATGCCTTCGAGCATTTCCACCGCATGTTCGTGAGTGGTGGCCATCTCCACCGGATTGACCAAGGGGCCGCCCGCCTGTTCGGCGAGATCCGCAGCGCGCCCGTCCCAGAACTGGGCGGTGTTGAATACCGCATTGAGCACCGTGGGTGAGTTACGACCGCCTAGCTGCCAGCGGTGGCCGATCGAAGTTTCCAGCATATCGACTCCGCCGAGCCCGATCAGATGGCAGGAGTTGCAGCTGATGGTATGGCTTTCCGAGAGGCGCGGCTCGAAATACAGCATCTTGCCGAGTTCCACCTTGGCCGGTGTACTCGGATTACCCTCCAATTCCGGCGGACTATCGGGAATTGGCTTGAACAGCGCCTGGGCGCGACTCATCTGCTCATCGTCGGCGGCCATGGCTGTTCCCGCCACAGCCACGCCCGCCATCATCAGTACCAGGTTACGCTTTTGCATAGTGATCTCTCTTGTTCTCTTCATGCGATGCATTGCCTTGCTCCCGTATTGATGCATAGGCGCCTTACACGAAACTTAAGGCCCAAATAGGGACGCCTCCTTCGTCCCAGTGTCGACATCACAACTTCACTTTACAATATAGTTAACTAAGAACCCCTTCTCGTGATGCGTATCAAGGCAGCCGTGGGCGACCCGTGCCATCCTACCGTAGGAGTAGTTGTCACCCGCTGCTATCGGCAGCGTTTTATCGTCAAGGGAGAAAACATCATGAAGGCATTGGTATTCCATGGCCCCGGCAAACGAAGCTGGGAAGACAAGCCGCGCCCGAGCATCGACAAGCCCACGGACGCGGTGGTGCGCATCACCCATACCACCATCTGCGGCACCGACCTGCACATCCTCAATGGCGACGTGCCCGCCGTGGAGGATGGCCGTACCCTGGGCCACGAAGGTGTGGGCGTGGTGGAAGAGATCGGAGAAGGCGTGAGCAATATCAAGGTCGGCGACGAGGTGCTGATTTCCTGCGTTACTTCCTGCGGCCGCTGCGACTACTGCAAACGCGGCATCTATGCCCACTGCCGCGACGGCGGCTGGATCCTCGGCCACCTGATCGACGGCACCCAGGCCGAATATGTACGCATCCCCCATGCCGACAACAGTCTGTTTCCACTACCCGATGACATGAACCGGGAGGCGGCGGTGATGCTCAGCGACATCCTGCCTACCGGCCACGAGATTGGCGCCCTCAACGGCGAGGTCACGCTCGGCGACACCGTGGTGATCGTCGGCGCCGGCCCCATCGGCCTGGCGGCGCTGATGACATCGCGTTTCTATTCTCCGGCGCGCATCATCATGGTCGATCCCGACGAGAATCGCCTGGCCATGGCCAAGCAGCTCGGCGCCACCGATGTCATTTCCAGTAATCCCGTCGAGGCTATTCTTGCGCTGACCGGTGGCGAAGGCGTGGACGTGGCCATGGAAGCAGTGGGCATTCCCGAGACCTTCGATGTCTGTCAGCAGATCGTTCGGGCGGGCGGGCACATCGCCAATATGGGCGTGCACGGAAAGAGTGTCGATCTCCAATTGCAGGACCTGTGGATCAAGAATATCACTCTGCGTACCGGCTTGGTCAGCACCAACACCATTCCCGTACTGATGCGTGCCGTGGAAAGCGGCGACGTAGAGCCGGCAGAGCTAGTAACCCACCGCTTCAAGCTCGACGAGATAGAGAAGGCCTATGATATCTTTAGCGATGCGGCAAAGGAGAAAGCCATCAAGATGATCTTGACCGTCGAATGAGGGGTTGAAAGTCACTTAAGCCAGTGGCCGGTGAAAGACGGTGCCAGGCGCAGAGAGGATGGAAATCCTCTCTGCGCCTGGCACCTAATACTTCTACAACGCTGACAGCACTCTTTTTTTCTCCTTCTCATGACCCACTGCCAACGATCAGAGCTCATGCAGCGTGACGCCGAGCCCTCGCGACCACTCCTGTACCTTGTCGTGGCGTTCTGTGACGGTGCTCTGCGGTAGCCGCGGCATGGGCTCAGGGGAAGGCGGCGAGGCCTTCACGACAGGCATTGGCGCGGCAGCCAGGGGCAGCGTAACACCCAGCCCTGTGGACCACTCCTGCAGCTTGTCGTGATGCTCCATGAAGGCGACTTGCGGTATTCGGGGCGTAGTCTCCCCCGAAGCCGGTTCTGCCGCTATCGCGGGAACGGCGACGCCAGCCAGGAGCATCACGCCGCTAACGAAACCAACGATATGTCGACGGTTCATGACGTTATCCTCCTTCCTCATCGAGCGAGGAAGTTTGATTGCCGAGCGGAGGTTTCCACCCGGCTCATGAACAGTTTGTCAAGGCAGGCTTACACGGCGCTGAACGAACCCAAAAATCGAGTTGTTTTTTCTCCTCGCGCCGTGCGCCATGTCTAGCTGATGGAGTCGCAACCAGTCATCAGTCGATGCGCTTGCGAAAACGCAGGGCGCTGCCGGTCAACAACAGCACACCGAGTGCGCCCTGGGCCAGGAACTGCGGCCACAGCAGGTCCATGCCGCTGCCCTTGAGGAAGACGTCGCGGATGATGACCAGAAAGTAGCGCAGCGGATTCACGTAGGTGATCCACTGGGCGAGTTCCGGCATGTTCTCGATGGGGAACATGAACCCCGACAGCAGCGTGGCCGGCAGGAAGAAGAAGAAAGAAGCCATCAGCGCCTGCTGCTGGGTCTTCGACACCGTGGAGATGAACAGCCCCACCCCGATGGTCGACATCAGATACAGGCCGGCGCCGAAGAGCAGCAGCAGGCCGCTGCCGCGGATGGGGATGCCGAAACCGTAGACGGCCACCAGCATCACCACCACCAGATCCAGGTAGGAGATCATCACGAAGGGCAGCGTCTTGCCGAGGATCAGCTCCATGGGCCGGATCGGCGTCACCATCAGCTGCTCCATGGTGCCGATCTCGCGTTCGCGCACGATCGCCATTGAAGTAAGCAACAGCGAGGTCATCAGCAGGATGACGGCGACCACCCCGGGAACGTTGTAGTAGCGGCTCTTGAGGTCGGGGTTGTACCAGGCTCGAGAGCGCAGCTCCACCAGGCCCGAGGGCGCCGCCTGCTCCTGCTGGGTCATGGAGGCATCGAGCCGCTTGCGGGAGAAGGCGCCGGTGATGCGTTGGGCGTAGTCCATGGCCACGGTACCGGTATTGGAGTCGGTGCCGTCGATCAGCACCTGGATTTCGGTCTGCCGACCCGCCGCGAGATCGTCCGCGAAGCCGCGATCGATCTGGATCGCCGCAACCTCCACCGTGCGATCGAGCAGCTCACCCAGGGCGTCCGGCGACTCGGGACGCGCGATGATATCGAAGTAACCGGAGCTGGTGAACTGATCGGCCAGGGCGCGGCTCTCGGCGCTGCGATCCATGTCCAGGATAGCCGTCTTGATATGCTCGACGTCGGTGGTCACGGCAAAGCCGAAGACGATCAGCTGCACCACCGGCGTCACGAAGATCAGGAAACGCATCCGCGGGTCGCGCAGCACTTGGATGAACTCCTTGATCATCATGCGGTAGATTCGTTCCCACATCGTCAGTCGATCCGCTTCTTGAATTTGAACAGCGCCAGCCCCAGCACCACGATCGCGAAGACCGTCAGGAACAGCACCTCGTTGACCAGGTAAATCGGTGGGCTCGCCTTGAGGAAGACATCCTTGAGGATGGCAACGTAGTAGCGCGCCTGGACCGCATGGGTCACCCACTGCAGGGTCGGCGGCATGTTGTCGATGGAATAGAGGAAGCCGGAGAGCAGGAAGGCGGGGATGAAGGTGGCGACCATGGCCACCTGGCTGGCGACCAGCTGGGAGCGCGCCACCGTCGAGATCAGGATGCCCAGCCCGAGCCCGCCGAGCATGAACAGAGTGCCCGAGGCCATGAGGAACCAGAAGCTGCCGCGCAGGGGCACGCCGAACACCCAGATCGCCATGGCCACGGACACCAGCACGTCCACCAGCCCGATGATCAGATAGGGCGTCATCTTGCCCACCAGCAGCTCCACGCCCTGCACCGGGGTGGCGATGAGCTGCTCCATGGTGCCCTGCTCCCACTCCCGGGACACGGTCAGCGACGTCAGCAGGGCAGTGATCACGGTCATGATCACGGCGATGAGGCCCGGCACGATGAACCAGCGGCTCTTGAGCTCGGGGTTGTACCAGACTCGCAGGCGGTTATCGATCGCCGGCTCGGCCAGCCCGCCGACGAGTTCAGCGTTGAAACGATTGGTCACCGCCTCGGCGTAGCCCAGGGCGATGGTCCCGGTGTTGGCATCCGCGCCGTCGGCGATCACCTGGGCCGGCGCACTGCGCCCCGCCTCCAGCGCCTCGGCGAAGCCAGGGTAGAGCACCACGGCGAGATCTGCCTCGCCGCTGTCGAGCAGCCGGGTGAGGCTGCGGTAATCCTCGACGTGGGCGATCAGCGTGAAATAGGTCGAGCCCTCGAAGGCGCGCAGATAGGCGCGGCTCGGCTGGCTCTTGTCGCGGTCGTAGACCGCCACGTTGAGGTTCTGAATATCCAGGGTGATGGCCCAGCCGAACAGCACCAGCAGCAGCAGCGGCATGACGAAGGCCATCGCCAAACTGCGCGGATCGCGGCGGATATGCAGAGATTCCTTGGCGATCAGCGCCCCCAGGCGCCGCCAGGAAAACCGACCTGTGACATGCGCGCTCACTGGACGGCCTCCCGGTCTTCGGCTTCGATGAGGCTGACGAAGGCGTCCTCCAGCGACGGCGCGATGGCGGTGATAACCACCTCATCAAACCCGGCCTGCTCCAGATGGGCGCGGATCGGCTCCGCCGCCTGTTCGGCATCGGCCACTACGGCGTGCAGGGTGTCGCCGAACAGCGCGATTCCTTGTGCCAGCGTCGTCTCCTCGAGCGACTCCAGCGCCGCGAACGGGTGCGCCACCTGAATCTCCAGGATATCCTCGGGCATGGCCTCATGCTTCAGCCGCGCCGGCTCGCCCTGGGCGATCAGCCGCCCCTTGTTGATCAGCGCCAGCTGATCGTAGTATTCCGCCTCGTCCATGTAGTGGGTGGTCACGAAGACCGTGGTGCCTCCGGCGGCGAGCTCGGCGATGAGATCCCAGAACATGCGCCGCGACAGCGGATCGACGCCGGAGGTAGGCTCGTCGAGAAACAGGATCGGCGGCTCGTGGAGCACGGCGCAGCCGAGCGCCAGGCGCTGCTTCCAGCCGGCGGCCAGCGTCGCGGTCAGGGCGTTGCGCTTGTCGCGCAGGCCGGCCATCTCGAGCACCCAGGCCTTGCGCTCGGCGCGGCGCTTGCGGTCGACCCCGTACAGGCCGGCGAAGAAGTCGATGTTCTCCTCGACGGTGAGGTCGGCATACAGCGAGAACTTCTGCGACATGTAGCCGATGCTGCGCTTGATGCGCTCGGTCTCGGTCATGATGTCCAGGCCCAGCACCTGACCGCTGCCCGAGCTCGGCAGCAGCAGGCCGGTCAGCATGCGGATGGTGGTCGACTTGCCGGAGCCGTTCGGCCCCAGGAAGCCGAAGATATGGCCGTGCTCGACCTCGAGGGTGACGTGGTCGACTGCCACGAAGTCGCCGAAGACGCGCGTGAGGTCCTTGACCGAGACGGCGATCCCGCGCTGTTCAGCCATGGTCCGCCTCCTCGCCGTCATTCGACGCCTGGCGAACGGTGTGGATGAACACGTCCTCGAGGCTCGGCGCGATCTCGCGCCAGCTGGTCTCTTCCAGTCCCGCCTCGCTAAGTGAAGCCAACGCCGTGTCCACTTCTTCGCTGGTGTCGGCATACAGGTGCAGGCGTCCGCCGTAGAGGCTGACCCGCCCCGGCTCTCGGGTGCTGGAGAGCAGCTCGTGGGCGCGGCGCGCATCGCTCACCTCGAACTCCGCCAGCACCCCGGACAGGCCGGTCTTGAGACGCTGGGGGCTGTCACAGCGGATCAGCCTGCCCTGGTGCATCAGGCCGACGCGGCTGCAGCGCTCGGCCTCGTCGAGATAGGCGGTGGAGACGAAGATGGTGACGCCCTCCTTGAGCATGCTGTAGAGGATGCGCCAGAAATCGCGCCGCGAGACCGGATCGACGCCGTTGGTCGGCTCGTCCAGCAGCAGCACCTCGGGACGATGGATAAGCGCGCAGGCCAGCCCCAGCTTCTGCTTCATGCCGCCGGAGAGGTTGTCGGCCAGGCGATCGCGAAACGGCGTCAGATTGCTGAACCCCAGCAGGCGCGCCTCCGCCTCTGCCAGATCGCGGCGCGGCACCTCGTAGAGATCGGCATAGAAGCGCAGGTTTTCCGCCACCGTCAGGTCGCCATAGAGACCGAAGCGCTGGGACATGTAGGCGATGCGACGCTTGACCGCCTCGGGCGCTTCGACCACCGAGTGCCCCGCCACCCAGGCCTCGCCTGACGAGGGTGCGAGGATCCCGGCGAGCATGCGCAGGGTCGTGGTCTTGCCGGCGCCGTCGGGCCCCACGATGCCGAAGATCTCGCCGGGCTGCACTGCGAAGTCGAGCCCACGGACCGCCGCCAGGGCACCGAAGTGCCGGGCCAGGCCCTCGACCCGGATCGCCGCTGACGCGGTGTCATCCGGGGCCATCACTGCACCTCGATGGTGACATCTGCCGGCATGCCGGGCTTGAGTGCGCCTTCGAGATTGTCGAGGCTGACGTCCACGGCGAACACCAGTTTCACGCGCTCCTCCTGTGTCTGCACGTTCTTGGGCGTGAATTCCGCCTCGGAGGCGATGAAGGTCACGGTGCCGGGGAAATCCCGCTCGGGATAGCTGTCGACACGCGCCTGGGCCCTGGCCCCCAGGCGGATACGGCCGATGTCCACTTCGGAGATATAGACCCGCACCCAGGGGGCGCCGAGCTTGGTCAACGTCGCCACGGCGCGGCCGGCGGCCAGGGTCTCGCCGACTTCGGCGTGGGTCCGGGTGACGACACCCTCGATCGGACTATAAATGACGGTATCTCCCAGGAAGGTCTCGGCATTGGTCCGGCGCGCCTCGGTCTGATTCAGTCGTCCTCGGGCAGCCTCGATCTGCTGGGGTCGATAGCCGGACTTCAGCATGGTGAGATGTTCACGGGCCGAGGCAAGCCGGGCACCGGCCGCCTCGGCGTCCGTCACGTCCCGGTCGCGCTGCTCGCGGCTGATGGCCTCGTCGTCATACAGGGAGCGGGAGCGTGCGGCCTCGTCCTGGAGCCGTCGAAACGTCACCCGGGCCTCCTCGACCGCCGCCTCGGCCACGGCGACCTCCTCGAGACGATAGCCGGCGGTCAGCTCGTCGAGCTCCGCCGCGGCGGACGCCACCGCTGCCTCGGCCTCTTGCAGGCTGGCCTCGGCGTCGCGCTGATCGAGTCTGGCGATGGGCTGCGAGAGCGAGACGTCGTCGCCTTCATCGACGCGGCGTTCGACGAGGGTGCCGGGCATGCGGAAGGCCATCCTCACCTCGGTGGCCTCCACCGTGCCGGAGGCCATCAGGATGCCGCTGCCCTCCTCCTGAAACCAGGGCCCCCAGCGAACGGCCGCGAACCCGGCCAGGGCGGCGATCACGATCAGTGCCAAACCACCGACGACCAGCTTTTTTCTCATGACGTACCTTTTCCTTCTGACATCGATTCGACAGGCGGTGACGCCGCCCCGACGAAGAGCGCCGGAGTGAGCCGGCCCAGTGCCCGATACAGCCGAATATCCGCCACGAAGCGCTCGTACTCGGCCTGATTCAGGTTGGCCAAGGTCGTCCAGCGCGCCGCCTCGGCGCTCAGCAGGTCCGTGACGGTGCTTCTGCCGGCGCGGTATTTGCGCGTCTCGATGCGCAGCGCCTCTTCGGCCTCGGCCAAGGCCCGACGCGCCGACTGCAGCCGCTGCTCTGCCGTTTGCAGGCCGCCGAAGGCGGCCCTTGCCTCCGTCGTGACGTCATCGACGACGCCGCGCAGTCGCTGCCGATACTGACGCTGCTCTAGCTCGGCCTGATTGACGCGCTTGCGACGACTGCCCCCGTCGAACAGCGGCACGCTCAGGGTCACCCCGACATACCAGTCGTCGCGCCCTTCCCAGTCACCGCCGCGGCGCGTCTGCGTTTCTGCGACCAGGTCCACCTCGGGAAGACGCTCGCCGCGGGCGATCGCCAGACGATCGGCGGCGGCATCCCGCTGCGCCTGGGCCTGGCGTACCTGGGGATGCTCGCGAGCGGCCAGTTCTGCCGCCGTTTCCGCCGAGTCCGGCACCTCGAACGACGCGCTGGGCAGCTCCTCCAGCACCCGGTCCCGAGGCGGCGCGCCCATGAGGGCGGCCAGCAGGCCCTGCACATCCCGCTCGCCTTGAGCCGTCGCGCCCTGGTCGAACTGTGCCTGGGAGAGCCGTGTCTGAACCCGCAGCACTTCGAGTCGGGCCGCTCGGCCCTGGTCAAGCTTGCGCTGGATCGCCTCGACTTCGGCCTGCAACCCCTCGATGCGATGGTCCTCGGCGATAGTCAGATCGCGCAGCTGCAGCGCCTTGGCATAGGTCGCCACCACGTTGTAGATGAGATCCTGCTCGCTGTCGTGGAGCCGCTGCAGCGCAGCCTCGCTCAGGCTGTCCGCCAGGGACTCCCCCGCCACCAGCCTGCCGCCGGCGTAGAGCGGCAGGCGCATGATGGCTCCGACGCTGGTGATGTCGTCATCCAGGGGCGGAAACTCGCCGGGCCGCTCGATCGGATGCACGAGATAGGGGTCTGAATAGTGCGTGTAGGAAGAACCGAGCTCCAGTTCGGGATAGCGGGCGGCGCGGGCGATCTCGGGCTCCAGGGCGGTAGCGTCACGCTCCAGGCTAACCGCCCTCAGGTTAGGGTTCGCGCGCAGCGCCTGGATCACCGCCGTATCCAGCGTCAATGTCTCCGTTGCGCCGACCGGCCCCGGGATGATCGCCCCCAAGCCCGCAAGCGACAGGAGCAGACCAAAGACAAATCGACGAGGGTACCAGGTCAACCAGGAAAGCCGCGTAACGGTCATAACATCCCCCCACTCAACGTCTTATGCCATCGATTACGCCACCGAACCGTCCGCTAACTTGCCTAACGAACCAGACCGACCACTCAAGGACTCTTATCATCCGTTTCGGCCATCAGCGCCGGCTCCAGGAAGTGCCATAGCGCCTCGGCCTGATCATCCAGACGGAACTCGAAATCATAAATGGACCAGCGCATCACCAGGCCCTGCACCGTGGCGGCAATAAAGCGTGACGTCTCGGCGGGTTCCAGGCTGTGCCGAAAACAGCCGCTCTCGACCCCGTCACGAACGATAGTTTCCAGATGCCCCATATAGCGCTCCATGATCCGCCGCACGGTGAGTTTCAGCTCCGGATCCTCGAGGTGCAGCCGGTCGGAGAACAGCAGGCGGGCCACTCCTCGTCGCTTGCCGATGAAGGCAAGCTGGCGCCCCAGCAGCTTGCGCAAACGCTCGTCGGCGGGGGCATCGCCATTTACCCCTTCCAGAACGCCGAACAGGGCGTTAGCGATCCACTCCATCGCTCCGCGAAAGATGGCGCTGCGGTTCTTGAAGTGTCGGAACACCGTCGGCTGCGCGATGCCGACGCGGTCGGCGATCGCCTGTGCGGTGACCTTCTTGGTGCCAGTTTCGGCGGCGAGCTCCAGCGCGCTCTGGATGATTTCTTCGCGGCGCGTCTCGTGCGACTTGCGTTGTCGGGTCATGTCGTCCTATAAGTGAGTAATTACTTGCTTCTTTTAAAGACTAGTCGCTAGTCTCTCGTCGGGCAAGTCACTAGAAGAAGAAACCCAGTTCACGACTGGGGGGGATGCTGCCGATATGACGATGCTAGCCACCCGTAACATGCCAGATCACCGTGCGGGCTACCGGGTAAAATTAGTCGTAAGTCTATGTTTGGCAGCACTGTTTGCCGGCTGTGCGCACTATCCGGTCAATGCTCCTCTGGAGCACCACGATCCGACTAGCGGCTATCGGCTGGAAACGCTTCCAAGCGAGGATAACTCCGGCAGCCTGCTGGTGGTGATGAGCTTCTCCGGCGGTGGCACGCGGGCGGCAGCGCTGGCCTACGGCACTCTCGAACGACTCGCCCGCACCGAGATCGTCTGGGAGGGTCGTCGCAAGCGCCTGCTCGACGAAGTAGATATCATCTCCTCCGTTTCCGGCGGCAGCTACACCGCCGCCTACTACGCGCTGTATCGCGAGCGCCTGTTCGAGGATTTCGAAGCCGAGTTCCTCAAACGCAACGTGCAGGGCGAGATCACCCGCAAGCTCTTGACGCCTACCAACCTGGTGCGCTCCTGGAGCCCGCTGTTTGGCCGCAGCGATCTGATGGCCGAATACATGGACGATCAACTATTCCATGACGCGACCTTCGCCGACCTGCAGCGCCAGGGGCGCCCCTTCGTGCTGATCAACGCCAGCGACCTGTCGCTGGGCACACGCTTCGAGTTCTCTCAGGATCAGTTCGACCTGCTGTGCTCGGATCTTTCACCCTACCCCCTGTCACGCGCAGTGGTGGCCTCCAGTGCGGTACCGGTTGCGCTGACGCCCCTGACCCTGCGCAACTATGCCGGCAGCTGCGACTACCAGGAGCCCGACTGGGTACAGGCGGCGCTCACGGATCGGGCCGCTTCGGCGCGGCGCTATTACAAAGCGAGCGAGCTGCGCTCCTACCTCGATGCAAAACGGCGTCCCTATATCCACCTGCTGGACGGCGCCCTCACCGACAACACCGGACTGCGCGCCCTGCTCGATCGTATCCTGTCGCGCGAAGATCCCCTAAGGCCGGCAAGAGCGCTGGATACCCAGACGCTACTCAAGGTGGTGCTGATCATGGTCAGCGCCGAGACACGACCGGATCTTTCCGTCGACCGCATCGGCTCCGTGCCGACACCGCTGCAAGTGGTGCGCAACGTCAAGGATACTCCCATCAATCGCTACTCCTTCGAGACCATCGAGCTGTTCAAGGCGTACTTCGATGGCTGGGCACAGGATCCGCGCGAATACGCCGATGATGCGCCGTCGACGGAGTTCTATCTGGTCGAGGTGACTCTCGAAGCTATCGACGATGAACAGGAGCGCGACGACTTCATGGCCATTCCCACCTCACTGCGCCTGCCAGCCGATCAGGTGGATGCGCTGCGCGCGACGACGGGCCGGCTGCTTGACGAATCCCCCGATTTTCAACGGCTGATGGACGATCTCTCCCGTGAGGATGGCGAGCGGCCGTTAGAGCCGTCGCCATCCTCAACCGAGTTCTAAAGACGAATGACGTCTTATTACCTATCGCTTTAAGTTGACTGGTTGCCATCGATGGGTTGCCCAGGGCAGGCAGACGCTTGTTACGCAAGCTTAAGAGGGGAGCCACAGGCTCGCCGCAAAGCCATCCTCTCGCCCTGGCGCAGGGGATGCCAGGACCAAGCGCGTTCCCACTCCGACCGCGATCGCATGGGCGATGGCAAGCCCCAAACCGGACCCTGCCGCGGGAGTATTCGCCCGGGTAAAGCGATCCGTTAGCCGAACAAGAACCTCTGCGGGCACCACCGGCCCGGCATTGACCACTCGCAAGGTCCCGTCGGCCGTCAGGCTGACTTCAACGGGCTGATCCCTGGCACCGTGTTTCAGGGCATTCTCGATCAGATTGCGGACCAGGATCGCGAAGGCGTCAGGATCAATCGATGAGACAACCCGCTCTTTTTCGGGCAGCGACAGTTCGAGGCGCGCCTGGGGTGCGCGGCGAAAGTCGTCGACGACGTGGCTGATGATCGGCCGGACGTCCTGGGGCGTCTCGGCCAGGAGCCCACCGCTCTCCGCCTTGGCCAGTTGCATCAGCTTCTCCGAGAGCCGTGACAACTCACGCAGCGACGCTTCGATGCGCCCCGCTCGATCCTGCAGCGGCCCCGGCGGCGCCTCGCGACGCAGACGCTGCACCTGGGCGAGGGTCGCGGCCAGAGGCGTGCGCAGCTCGTGGGCGCTGTTGGCGGTGAAGCTGCGTTCGGACTCCAGCGCGCGACGCAATCGCTCCAGCAGATGGTTCACCGCCTCGGCGATGGACGCGAGTTCCGCCGGCAGGTGCTTACCCTCCACCGGCGATAGATCCCCGGCGTCGCGTGTCTCGAGCGCCTGCCGATAGGCCAGCAGGCCGCTTAGGCTGTGGCGCACGAACCACCAGATGCCGATCAGGCTGAGCGGCACCAGCACCGCCAGCGGCAACAGCAGCATCGCCAGCATCTCCCGGGTCGCTCGGCGGCGATAGGTCAACGGCTCGGCAACTTCGATGAAGAAGGTATCGCTGACCGCGGAGGTGCCGTAGAGCCGATGCGTCGCGGTGCTACGCAACCCCATCTGAGGCGTCTCGGGGAAGACAGACAGGTCGACGTCATGCGACACGAGCAAGGGCGTGCCGCTGGCCCCCCGCACCAGGTAGGTGATGTACTCCTCATGGGGGCGCAGAGAGGCGACCTGCTGAAGCAGATCGGAGCTTTCCCGATTGAAGATCTCGACGACGGCCAGGGACAGAATACGCTGCGCGGTCTCTTCCAGGGAGCTGTCGAGGGTCCTGTCGATGGAATGCTGCACGATAAACACCGTCAGCATAGTGGCAACGAGCCACAGCGACACCACGCCGAGGGTCAGGCCAACCCCGAGACGACGCTGCAGGCTGACCGACTTGCTCACGTTCGCCCCAGTCGATAGCCCATGCCACGCACCGTCTCGATGCTGGCGTGGCCCAGCTTCTTTCGCATGCGGCTGATATGGACCTCGATGGTGTTGCTCTCGATCTCGGCACCGAAGGCGTACAGTCGATCCTCGAGCTGGGACCGAGACAACAGCGCCCCCGGGTGTTGCACGAGCGCCTCGAGCAGCGCCCACTCCCGGCCCGTCAGATTGACGCTGTGCCCGGCTCGACGCAGCGAATGCTCCACCAGATCGATCTCCAGCTCACCCACACGAATAAGCGGATTGGGATTGCCACTGTAACGCCGCGCCACAGCGGCAATCCGCGCCGACAGCTCCGCCAGATCGAAGGGTTTGACCAGGTAGTCGTCCGCGCCAGCGTTCAGCCCCTCGATACGGTCGGAAATCTGATCGCGCGCGGTCAGGATGATGACCGGTGTGCTATCGCCTGCCTTACGCCGACGCCTTAGAAAGTCGAGCCCCCGGCCATCCGGCAGCATCAGATCGAGCAGAATAAGATCGTAGGCGGTCGTCGCGACGCTCGCTTCAGCGTGTTTAAGGCACTGCATCCAATCTACCGCATGGCCATCCTCGCTGATCTGTTCGCGCACCGCCTCGCCCAGGGAGTACGCATCCTCGATCAGTAATATCCGCATATCTCACCTCTTCATGGCCGCACAGACA
>ERZ1032895.10-NODE-10-length-68964-cov-5.701316_pt1 | contig 68964 bp, 58 predicted proteins | sample MGYA00516687_ERZ1032895 | MGnify/ENA primary metagenome ERZ1032895 (study PRJEB33719, sample SAMN04261600) | wastewater metagenome | biome: rural village; feature: latrine urine exit; material: soil | place: El Salvador | collected 2013-01-14 ... | reverse complement strand
CCGCCATCGGTGCAGCACTAGCCGCTATGCCCGTCGACGCCGTCGGCCACGCGCTGATTGAAGTCGCTACCGCGGATGACGAATGGAACCTGACCGCCCCGGCCGGCGTCGAAGTGACCTGGCTGCACCGCGGTGGACCCTTCACCCCGGACTCCACGGTGATCGAACAGGCCGTCAAAAACATTGCCTGGCGAGACGGCCGCGTCCAGGCCTTTGTACACGGTGAACGCGAGATCATGAAATCCCTGCGCGTCTACCTTCACGATGAGTGCGGCGTCGAACGTAGCGACATGTCGCTGTCGGCCTACTGGGCGTACGGGCGCGCCGAAGACGATTTTCAAGCCGAAAAGAAACTGCCGATCGGTCAGATTTACCCCGAAGCGGGACTGCAGTACTAAACCTCTAATAGACGCAAAAGCAGCGAACCCTCTCAAGAGGCCCTGTCATCAGGCTTCTTGAGAGGGTTCGCTGTTTTGTCACACCACGCGAGGAAGGAGTGTGCGGTTATGACTTCGCGGGTTCGGCAGTGGCTGTTTCAGCAATCGCCGGGGCAGTGTGTTGCGGTTCATCCTCGACGAGGCACTTGGACAGTGGTAGCTCGCGGTTATTCCATTTGTCCCAATCACCACTGGCTTCGAACTGGTAGTCGATGCGGATGTCGCGGGTTTCTTTGAGCATGACGGTACCGACGAGACCCAGAGCGGCCATCGCGAGCAGGTAGATCACAATTGCCCAGGTCGTGCCAAAGCCGTTCATCAGTAGTTCGGCGATCGTTGGTGCGAACGCGCCACCCAGGATGGCCCCGAGCGCATATGAGATAGATACACCCGAGTAGCGGACCGAAGCGGGGAAGAGCTCGGCATACCAGACGGCTTGTGGACCGTAGGTCATGCCCAGGCCAACCGCCAGCAGCGAGGTGCCAATCAGCACACCGACAACCCCAAAGTTCTTGACTAGTTCAAACAGCGGGATAATACCGGCAGCCTGGACGAACCAACCCAGTGCCATGATCCGGCGGCGGCCGTATTTATCGGCCAACCAGCCAGACGTCAGGGTTGAGACGAGCCACACGGCAGCGGCTACGAGAACAGCCAGTTGGACGCCGACCTGGTCGTAGCCCAGACCGCCGTCGTCGATTGGACGTGTTGCGACACCTTGGATGTACCCGCCGGTGATCATGTAACCGGAGGCACCGTTGCCTGCGATCAGTAGGATACCGAACAGCACGATCATGCCGAATTTCGGGAAAAGTTTTGGTGGTTTAACGTTGGCCTTGCCCGCTGCTTTATCGCTGCTCTTGAGTTCGGCGATCTCATTGAAGACGGGCGATTCATCGACTGCGGAACGCACGAAGAGGCCGACGATGACCAGGACGAGGGACAACAGGAAGGGGATACGCCATCCCCAGTCATAGAAGGCTTGGCCGGGAGCAATCCAGGTCACGACCGCCAGTACCGCGGAGGCTAGCAGCATACCGGTGGGCACACCGATCTGCGGGAACGCGCCGTAGAATCCACGGCGCCCTTTCGGTGCGTATTCCACCGACATGAGGACTGCACCGCCCCACTCGCCGCCTGCCGAAATGCCTTGCAGGATACGCAATGCCAGCAGTAGGAATGGTGCCCACAGGCCGATCTGGTCGTAGGTGGGCAGCAGTCCCATCGTGGTGGTTGCAATACCCATCATGATGAGGGTGATGACCAAAAGAGGTTTGCGTCCAAACCGGTCACCTAAGCGGCCTGCGATGGCGGCACCCAGCGGGCGGAATAAGAACGATAGCCCGATGGTGACCAGGGAGAAGATCCGCTGGAATTCCTCGCCCGCGGGGGCAAAGAACAGTTGCGCAAACACGATGTTTGCCGCAAGAGCATAAATGAAGAAGTCATACCATTCAATGACAGTCCCCACCAGGGTTCCCGTCAGGACGCGGCGACGTTCTTTAGGTGTAATTTCTTGTGCACTGCGACTCGGCTGGGCAGACGATCCGCTTGCGCTATTTGTGACCTGTGGACGCATAGCTGTGTTTCACCTTTCATTGCAACGAATCCACTGTGCTCCTCTTTTGGGTGGGGTGCAAATCTGCAGATTGCCCAAAAATTAACAGATTTCGTGAAGCCGGGCACGAGGTGAATCGAAAGCGTCACAATCTCCGAACAGCGGTTCCCGGGTGAATTAACTGAAAGTGTTAGAAAACTTTGCCCAATTCATCACAGGCTCACCGAAAGTCGGTCACAAAAAATAATCGAGGATCAACTGTTGATTTTTTATCGGACGTCGTTTCCCGGGTCGCTAATAGCAGAATGGTGATATTTCTAATCCCGTACTGTGACGGCAGCCTCAGCTGCTAAATAGTGCCCAGTGACGGATTCTGGCGTCTCGGCCAGACCGGCGGGAGTCGTTGCAGCAACCACTCTGCCACCATCGGTCCCGGCGCCCGGTCCCAGGTCAATGACGTGGTCTGCCGTAGCGATCATCGCCTGATGGTGTTCCGCCAGGATGACCGTATGCCCCTGGTCTACCAGACGATGCAATTGCGCATTCAACAAATTCACATCGGCCGGATGTAATCCTGTAGAGGGCTCATCCAAGAGGTAGAGCGTATGGGCCACGGTGTTGCGTTGCAGTTCGGTGGCGAGTTTGATGCGTTGGGCTTCGCCACCGGACAGTTCGGTGGCTCGCTGGCCCAGGGTAATGTATCCCAGGCCAATGGCCTCGAGCGCCTGAAGTGCTCGCAGAACTTGGGGTTCATCGTCGAAGACGGTCTTGGCTTCGGTGACCGACAGCGCCAGGATCTCTGCCACCGTGTATCCACGCCAAGTGATCTCGAGGGTTTCTTGGTTGAACCGTTGGCCGTGACACACCGGACACGTTGCATAGGACCCCGGTAGGAAGATGAGTTCCACCTCGATCTGCCCGAGCCCGGCACACTCCGGACAGCGTCCTTCGGCAACATTGAATGAGAATCTGCCAATACCCCAGTCGCGTCGTCGCGCTTGGTCGGTATTTGCAAAGATTCGGCGCACTCGATCAAATAGCCCGGTATAGGTGGCCACCACAGATCTCGGAGTGCGACCGATCGGCCGCTGAGTAATATGCACCAGCCGCTTAATGAGTTCAAGCCCTTCAACCGAGGTCACCGACACGGCGTCATCGGTTGGTGCTTCTGTTTCGGTCGGCTCATCGGTCACGGTTGCTGAGACTGCCTCTTGGACCAACCCGCCAATAACGTGGGTCACCAAGGTCGATTTGCCCGCCCCCGACACGCCGGTGACGGCGGTGAGCTGTCCCAACGGGATGGTCACATTTTGAGCCACGATGTTCCGGGCCGAAATACCCGTGAATTTCAACGCACCTCGGGCGGCATGACGCGGGGAGTCGTTGAGGCGCAGCGGTTCGGGGTCTACAAAGCGGGCCGTGACAGAGTCTTCAATATTCCCCAGACCATGGGTCGGTCCCGAATACACAATCCGACCACCGCGAACCCCGGCCTTGGGCCCGACGTCGACGATCCAATCAGCCTGAGCCACCAACGACATGTCATGTTCGACCAACAATACGGAGTTGCCGTCGGCGATAAAGCGCGCAAAGAGTTTTGACAGGGTATGTTTTTCGGCCGGGTGTAATCCCGCCGAGGGTTCGTCTAAGACATAGGCGACACCAAAGAGCCCCTCATGCACTTGCGAGGCGAGCCGGAGGCGCTGTAGTTCCCCGGTTGACAGGGTATGGGCCGGGCGGTCCATGGTCAGGTGCCCCAGCCCAAGTTCCGTCACCGCTTCCAGAATGGCAAGGGTTGTTGGCAGCAGGATGCGTTCGGCTCCGGTTTCTGGACCGTCGTGGCGCGGATCAACCGACGTGATGTGGTCATAACGACGTCGCAAGAGGCCCAATAGCGCATCAAGGTCCAACCGTGTCAGTTCCCAGATGGCCGAATCCAAGTACCGTACCTGCAGCGCGGCGGGATTCAGGCGGTGGCCATGACAGGTTGGGCACGTGCGAGAGGTAAAGAACGCGAGCGCTCGCGCTCGGTTTTTATCCGATTGGGTCGCAGCAACAGTGCGCCGCAGATACCCAGCGACCGATTCCCATTTCCCCTCATAGGGTCCTTGGGTTCGACCGGCCTCTCGAACCGGGACGACGGTGATAATCGGGGTTTCGTTCGTGTAGAGGATCCAATCCCGGGTGGCTTGATCCAGCTCGCGCCAGGGACGGGCCGTGTCGACGCCGAGTGTCTCCAGAATTTCCCGGAAGTTTTTACCTAACCACGCCCCGGGCCAGGCGGCGATCGCGCCATCTAAGATGCTCAGATTAGGATCCGGCACCATGAGTTCTTCGGTCGGTTCGTATTGTTTGCCCACGCCCTGACAGTCCGGACACATCCCCTCGGTCGTGTAGGGCGAGAAATGTCCGGCCGTCAGGCGGCCACCGGCAATGCCATGCGAGCTGTCCAGGATGTCGGCGGGGTGGTCACCGGCACGAGAAAATAATAAGCGCAGCGAGTTCGACAGCGCTGAGACGGTCCCGACGTCGGAGCGGGCGCCGCCAGCCGAGGTGCGCTGTTCTAGTGCAACCGTGGGTGGCATGCCCTCGACGAGTTCGACCTGCGGATCGACTGCCGAGCCAATGAGGCGTCGCGCAAATGGTGCCACTGATTCTAAGTATTTGCGCTGGGCTTCTCCGTGGATCGTGCCGAACGCGAGGGAGGATTTCCCGGAACCAGAGACGCCGGTGAAGGCGACGACCGCGCCGCGCGGGAATTCGACCGAAACGTTTTTGAGGTTGTGCAGCTTGGCATCCACCACGCGTACGAAGTCCGCGTCACGATATGTTGTCATGACCACCCTTCACTTATTTGATTCTTCAACGCTAGCGACATGACATCATGCGTAGTGGATTGTGCCGTCATCTTGCGCCACGGCACCGTCACTGAGCTTGGCGGTCATGAGCTGGCCGGGCCCCATAATGTGTTCAACCCGGTGGTCGTTGATCAAAAGATAGTCGGCGATGATCCGACGGTGACAACGCCACCAGACGGCTTCAGCACACATGGTTGCCGTGGCGACTTTCGACCCTACATTTTGCAGGTCGGTCAGGGCGTTGTGGAATTCGTTCGATAAGGCATGATCGGCGTAGTTATGAAAACTGCGATTCTGCCACCAAGCGTTGACCTCAAACGGTATCTCTTTGCTGACCCTGCGCCGTCCGGTGAGCCCTGCACTGCGCGAAAAGCCAATGTCATGTTCTGCTAAAAACTCGCCCAGCGTATCGGCGTTAAAATGCGGATAGCGTTTGGATCCGGGCAGCTTTCTCACGTCGACCACGTGTGCAATATTGTGTTCTTGAAGGAGCTCGAGAAACTCTTCGATCGTTCGGTTCGAATGTCCAATCGTATAGAACACGTGGTCCACAACAAATCCCCTCACCAGAAAACACGTGACGCACCGGAAGCACACGAGCATGCTTTTCCGATGCGTCACACATGATGTCGCGTTAGTTAGCGGCCTTCACCAGGATGCGACCTTCTTGGGCGCGTACCTCCCACATGGGCTGATCCGACGCTGCGGGGCCGCGCATCGGGCTGCCATCAGCGATACGGAATTTACTTTGATGCCAGGGGCACACAATACAACCGTCTTCGATGTGGCCTTTGTCCAGCGGCCCACCGGCGTGCACGCAGGTGGCAGATAGTGCACGCAGTTCGCCCTGATGACGTGTCAACACGACAGGCGTCTTATTGGCGGTCACGCGAACGAGCTGGCCTTCTTGCACCTCGTCTTCGGCAGCAACATCCGTCCATTTTTTAGTGCGCTGTTCAAATGCGCCATGGCTGACACCAACGCCCATATCCAGGGTGAGATGTCCGCCAAGATAAGCCGCGCTGCCGGTGAACCCTAACCCAAGCAGCGACAACCCCGCCCCGAGTTTGTGTCGGTCGTTCTTGCGAGCCACCCAAGACAGAGTTTGGAAAGCAGTGCCCCAGACATTGCCCAGGATGTGCGCCATCCCGACGCGACGTTCTTTACCGTAGGAGTCCGCCCAATCGGAGGCTCCTGTCATTGCGGTTGGAATGGAGGACAATATCCCCAGCGCTACGAGCCGTTGACTCGCCGGACGCATGTTCTTCCCCCCGGTGACATCCAATGCGCTCGCCATCACCCAGGCGCCAATTGGCACGTCGGTGAGCATCGGGTGGAGTTGATGACCTAACCAGGAACCGGAGAGCAAGTATTTGACCGCATTCGGGTCGGTGAGCTTCGAGACCACCTTTGCTACGGGTTCAGAAATCTCATCCAGGGACTGTTCTTGTTCAATACGTTTAACGATTCGTGATAACCCAAACATGCGCTGTTCCCTCTTTCTTCCAACAGATGGCAGATCAGCTGCTGTTTACCAATAGTTGTATTGGCGGTAATACCGCCAACCTTAGCTTTTGATAGGCGGTTTTGGTATCCCTCGATAGACGCCCAAACGATCGAGAGGTCACCTAGCTGTTGTCCTATCCACCGAGTTGGAGATATCTGTGCGCATATAGGACGCTGACACTTCTGCACGGTCATGGAATAGGAGCTAAACGATCGTAGAGCAATATCACCACGATGTCAGCCCCTCTGGGTCGGCTGCTCTCAACGCTAGTTTTTATTATTCGTGTGACAATGAAGATATGGATGAAGAGACACATGAACGTATCCGTGCGGCCATTGCGCGCGTACCGCGCGGCCGGGTCGCATCATACGGGGACATTGCGGCAATGACTGATGCACCAAGCCCACGAATTATTGGGTGGGTTCTCAAAGAAGACGGCGGCGATCTACCGTGGCAGCGCATCGTGCGAACCGATGGCACCGTGGCTAAACCACAGCAACTGTCGATGCTGCGTGACGAAGGGCTAGAGATCCCGGGCGACAAGATCGACATGAAACGCTACCGTTGGGATCCAGAGGCTTAGTCTGTGTCCCGTGCGTTGCGTTCATTAGCCCAGCGCCGCGTTGTCAAGACTAAACTCAAGTGGCGCAGATCAAAGAAGGTTGAGCCGAATTTTGGCGCGGGGACGAAAGCAATATGCCGCGTGTTGCCCCCTATCCTTTTGCTCGCGAAGAAGTGATCTATGTGATCGAAGGTGCCGTAGAAATCGAATTCGAAAACGGTGAGAAGCACTCGCTGAAAGCAGGCGACGGCGGCGCATTTGCTCAGGGAACGCCAGCCACTTGGATGTTTACGTTCCCCTTTGCCAAACTGTCCGTTTTCCCAGATGAAGCCTAAGAACTTTTAGAGAGTTCAGCGGCGCGATAACGGTCGTTGCCCCTTCTGTCCTTAACGGAGGGGCAGCGGCCGTTTTGTCGTGTATGAAAAGTTATTATCACACGGTTTGCTCTCACGCTCGAGCGACGACGATGCACCCAGAACTGTCCGGAAACAAAAATGTTGCCTCGCTCAGCGCTCTGGCTGATCGAGGCAACATCATGGTGAATGTGATCGGGGCTTAGAGCGAGGTCACTTTCGGCAGGGCGACCTGTTTAAGGCCTTCGACACCAAATTCCAAGCCCATCCCGGATTTCTTCACGCCACCGAATGGGACCCGTGGATCTACCGCACCGTGTTTGTTAATCCAGGTGGTCCCGGCGATCAGCCGGTTGGCGACTTCGCGGGCGCGGTCTTCATTTGCGGACCATACGGAGGAGCCCAGGCCAACTTCCAGTTCGTTGGCCCATTCGATGGCCTGGTCGAGATCGTCGTATTTGATAATCGGCAGGGCAGGACCGAATTGTTCGATCTGAACCAATGGGTTCTGCTGGTCGATATCAGCAACGATGGTCGCAGGATAGAAGTATCCGGGCTGGTTGTCGTCGGGGTTGCCACCGGTGACAATAGTTGCGCCACCTTTGCGGGCTTCTTCGACCAACTCGGCAACGATCTTTTGCTGCGCGGCGTTCTGCAGTGGCCCCAGCACGTTTTCTTCAGACACGCCCTCACCCATGGGGGTTTCGGCTGCAATTTTCGCCAATGCCTGGACGAGCTCGTCGTATCTCGAGGCCGGGACGTAGAGGCGTTTCAGGGCGGCACAAGTTTGGCCGGTGTTAATAAATGCGCCCCAGAAAATGTCCTGAGCCATGGTGTCCACGTTGATGTCATCCAGCACAATACCGGCATCGTTGCCACCCAATTCCAGGGTCACGCGCTTCATATCGGCAGCCGCGCTTCGCATAATCGCCTGACCGGTCTTGGTCGAGCCGGTGAACATGATTTTGTCAATGCCGGGGTGTTCCGAGACCGCTTGACCGATGTCGCCTGCACCCGGAACAACCTGCAGGACATTTTCTGGTAAGGCCTGATTCAACACAGCCACCAACGCTTGCACGGAGAGCGGGGTGTGCTCGGAGGGTTTCAGAATGACCGTGTTGCCCATGCGCAGTGACGGGGCTAGCTGCCAGATGGAGATCATCATCGGCCAGTTCCACGGACCAATAGCACCAACCACGCCGATGGGTACATAGCTTAGGATTGCTTTGCCCGAGTCGTCGTCGACCAAAACTTCGTCTTCCATCGGGAAGTCTGCGTTAGCGCGCAGCCAGGCTTCACACGCGCCGGCTTCAAAGCGAGCGTTAGGACCGTTCAATGGCTTGCCGACTTCACGGGCGAGAATGTTGGCCAGCGCCTCGGCAGCGTCTTTGACGGCGTCAGCGGCTTTGTGGAGATAATCGGAGCGTTCCGCATGACTCAGCGCTCCCCAAGATTTCTGGGCCTGCTGTGCCTTTTCTACGGCAGCATCAACGTCGGCAGAGGTGGAGATCTTGGTGTTACCAACCAGCTCACCGGTTGCCGGATTGTAAACGGGCTGACCGTCTTCAACAGTGATCGCGGTAAGAAGCTTTTCATAGGTCATGAGATCAGTAGGCATAAAATCCTCCGTATAGTGCTGGAGATCCAAGAAATTGGACCCTAATTGATTCTAGAGTGTCACAGTGTGACGTACCTCAACTAGGGCATGAGTGCAGAAGCGTTGGACATTTGTGCACGCCTGAGTCCATGATCATGCCGTTTTTCTATGAGCTCCTGGGTGAGCTCTCAGTCTGGGGTCTCCGGGATCAGCGGACTACTGAGCCCGGCCCAGAAGGTAGGGTTCTCGCAAAAATCCCGGCACCCACAAGGCCGAGCGCTGCTACCGTCCACACACCGAAAGCAAGGGTTGAGATCGCGGCGACCGCTGAGATCAGTAGCGGGCCGGTTAGGGTACCGGTGTCCGAAAGCAACCGCCACAGGGCCAGGAATTTCGGTCGTCCAATGTCGGGGGAGTAGTCGGCACCCAGCGTCATCACGATCCCGGCGCCAAAGCCGTTGCCCAACCCGATGAGCACAGCGGCCACCATGAGCCAGCCGGCGGTGCCGGTAAATGGCACGACTGCCGTGCCGATCGCCAGCCCGGCTAAACAGGATACGGCCACCACCCGGCGGCCTTTGCGGTCCATCAGCAGCCCGGACGGATAGAACATGACGAGATCAACGACGCCGGCGACCCCGTAAATCAACGAAGCGTGAGCTGGACTGAGTCCCAGATGTTCGGCCCACAGCGGGATCACCGCGGTCCGCGAGGCTCGCATTGCCGCCAGACACAGCACACCGAGCCCCGTGGACAGCAGTACTCGCCAGTGTTCTTTGGCCAGTGACGTCATCGTGGGGTTCGTGATGATCTCGATCGGGTTGGTCGTCGTCGATTCCAGGTGCGACGGGGTGCTGGGTTCCACGAGATCTTCAATGAAGAACGACACGACGACGGCGATGCCCATACACACCGCCCCCACCGCAAACGCGCCCTGCATACCCATAAAGCTTTGCACCAGTGCACCGAGAAACGGTCCTACAAATGACCCGATACGCAGCATGCCACCCAGCAGCGACATCGCTCGAGCCCGGTGGGACACGGGGACCGCGACCGCCAGATAGGACTGCCGAGCCAGATTGAAGCCGGCCCCGGCCATCCCGATCATCAGGATGCCCACCATATAGCCGGCGAAGTCGTAGGCTGGCTCAAGCGGAAACCAGCCGGCCACCATCGCCCACGCCAGCGTGACACCCAGTGTGCCGACCAGCGCCGAGATGATCATGGTCAGACGCTCTCCAGCACGAGAAGCCAGTTGGGCGGCTGGAGCATTAGCGAGTAGGGAACCGATACCAATCAGGGTCACAGTACTGGCTGCGACGGCAAGTGAGACACCAAATCGAGTCGAGGCACCGGCAATGGCCGGCATGATCGCCCCCAGGCCGATCGCGTAGATGAGCGACGGCGCGTAAATTTGGAAGGCATTAGCCAAAGGTTTCATCGTACGGGACTGGTCTGACATGCGGCTTTCTGGGTTAACTTTTACCTTGTATGAGGGGAACAACTCTTGACCTCCCAGGATACGCTCATGCATCGCGAAAGTGTTGGCCACCTGCGTGAGCATAAACGTTTATGTGAAATTTATATGAAGTCCCACGTCAGCATGAGAAACGAGCAAAAGACTTCAGACTGAATCTCTTGAAGTTGAGAAATTGTCGGTCAACAGCTGTTTTGGGCGCACACCTGATTCGTTAGTCTCGAAAATGGAAGCGATACATTCACGGTTTGTTCGTGACCCCAACGGTACCGACGGAGACGCCGTCGGAATCAGAACGGAGGAACACTTATGACAACAAATCCGGAAGCATCAAACCCCCTGGCCTCGACCGGGTCCCCATCAACCGGGACCGGTAAGGATCCAAAAGAGGCCACCCGACAAGAAGCGGATCGTCTCAAAGATCACGCGCAGTCGGCAGCCAGTGACCTGGCTGGGACCGCCAAGGACGAGGCTCACGCTGTGCAAGACGAGGCGATGACCCAAGCAAAGTCATTGGGTAAATCGGTTCAAGATGAAGTCGGTGTGCAAGCTTCGACTCAGCAGCAACGCCTGGCCGAGCAGTCCCGCACAGTCACCGACGACCTGCAACGCATCAGTCGGGGCGAAAGCCCGCAGTCGGACATGGTACTTCGTGCGGTCTCAACCGTGGCAGATCGTGCTGAAGCGTTTACCCGCCATCTTGAAACTAAAGAACCTGCGGACCTGTTAGATGACGTTCGCCGGTTTGCCTCGCGCCGACCCGGCACCTTCTTACTTCTGGCAGCCGGTGCCGGTTTATTAGCCGGTCGGCTCACTCGCGGACTTCGGGATGCCGGCTCGGACGACGACTCGACGCCACAACACCGTGGCACAACGGATCGTAACCTACCGCGCCCTCCGGCCACTCAGCCGGTTCGCGGAACTGAAACACTGGGTGTTCAACCAGGTGTAGAACACCCACGTACAGATTTGGGAGGTCGCCTATGAGTTCCCGGCACGTATCTGATCCCGGCCATCCGGATCGAGCTGCGCGCGATATCACTACGGGCGCCACTGAAGCACCCGATACCACAGCAGAACGCCGGGCCGAAAACGAATCGCTAGGCGAAATGTTCGCCCGGTTGTCCAAAGACCTCAGCACCCTGGTTCGCCAGGAAATCCAGCTAGCAAAAGCCGAAGCTACCGAATCTGCCAAGCAGGCAGGCACCGGGATCGGCATGTTGGTTGGCGCAGCCATCGGAGCGGTCTTTGTGCTGTTGTTCCTCTCGACGGCCCTGATGTGGGCACTGGGCAGCGTCATGCACGTTGGCTGGGCAGCCCTGATCGTCGCCGTCGTCTGGGCCATTATCGCAGCAATTCTGGTGATGGTTGGTAAGAAGAAACTCGAACAGATCAAAGGTCTACCAAAGACACAAGAGACTCTCCAAGAGATCCCTGCGACCATTGATCCCAGGAAGGAGACCCCATGAGTAACAATCCTGAGCAAATTCGAACCGATATTGAACAGACCCGAGCCGCACTTGGACAAGACGTCGATGCGCTCGCCGAAAAGGTCGATCCAACAAAAGTGGTAGAACGCCAGAAGGACCGGGTCCGCGACCGTTTCCGAAATGTTCGCGAGACGATCATGGGCACGCCCGATGAGGACGCTGGCAGCGAGCCTGGTGCACTGCAGCAAGCAGGCGAACGAGCCCAAGACATGGCTCAACAAGCTGGGGAGCGAGCCCAGGACATGGCCCACCAGGCGGGTGAAGCCGTCCAAAACCTCCCAGACAAAATCAGCTCTGGAACTCGCGGCAACCCCCTAGCCGCCGGGCTCATTGCTTTTGGTGCCGGTTGGCTAGCAGCCTCGCTTATCCCGGCGTCCCGCACCGAGCAAGATGCTGCAGAAAAGGTCAAAGATCGCGCACAACCGCTGGTCAACGAAGCCAAGTCTGTGGCACAAGAAGCTGGTGAGCACCTGAAGCCTCAGGCTCAGCAGGCGGCACAAGCAGTGAAAGATACTGCTACCCAGGGTGCACAAAACGTCAAAGAGGAAGGCCAAAGCCACGCCCAAGACCTCAAAGACGATTCACAGCGAGCCGCACGGCATGTCAAGGACACCGCCAGCGAATCCTAGGGTTCACACCTGAAATAATTTTATCGAGTAGCCTCAGCGACTCCGCGCGATGCACATTCACCAGATCCCGTATTTCGATAGCACACCATGTCATCGCTACGAAGACCAAGAGGCAAATGGCTGTTGTCAGTGAAAATCTCGGCCGTTAGAGTCGCAACCAAGGGCCAATCGTGATCCGCATTGGCCCAGCATCTCAGAAAGGAAGTGCATGACAATGACTAACAACTTCAATCTAGAGAACATCGACGGTGCCACCGTTTACGACCAGAACAACGACAAAGTGGGAGACGTCAAAGAGGTTTACCTCGACGATCAGACCGGTGAGCCACGCTTTATCACTGTAGCTACCGGGCTGTTCGGCATGAAGGAAACCTTCGTTCCGCTTGAGGCCGCAAATCGAATTGCCGATGGCGACCTGAAAGTCCCATACACCAAGGACTTCATCAAAGACGCTCCAAACGTTGATCCAGACGGTCACATCGAACCATCTGAAGAGCGCCAGATTTTTGAATACTACAGCCTCGACTTCGGAACTGACCGCACTGCAGCCCCAACGCGCGATACCGAAGGCATCGCTGGCGCTCCAGTAGCCGATACCCAAGGCGTTGCAGCTGGTCAGGATGTCGGTGAGCAGGCGGTCGCTCACGAAGAGCACCTGGTTGTCGGCAAGGAAGATCGTGTCGTTGGGCAAGCTCGACTGCGCAAACGCGTTGTGACAGAACGCCAGCAGGTTGAGGTCCCAGTAGAGCGTGAAGAGCTCGTCGTTGAACGCGAAAAAATCGACGAAGACTCTCCTGCAGCACGCGCCGGAACAATCGACGAGACCGGGGAAGTAGAAGAAACTATCACCCTGCACGAAGAACGCCCGGTTGTCGGTAAAGAAACCGTCGCCACTGAAAAGGTCAACGTTGGCAAACGCAAGGTTGTAGACACCGAGACTGTCGAAGGTGACGTTCGCAAGGAAGAAATCGACGTCGAAACTGACGCCGACACTGATCGCCGCGGTACCTCTCGCTGATTGGCGATGTGGGGAGTTCGTACGATTTAGCTGGATCTGAAACAGGGTCCTGGAACGGAAAGGGGTCCTCATGACTCAGACCAATCCGCCCGGTAGTGACGAACCTCGCAGGCGATCCGAGACTGAACGTGGTGAGCATGCTGCACAGACTGCTGATGCATCGGTAGCGTCTCACCACCCCGATCAGGAACGTTCTACTCGTGAGCACACGACTCGTGAGTACACCACCGCCCATGATCCCATCCCAGACCATACGGCCCGTGATGCATTTATCGGCACCGACGAACGCATTCATGGCACAGCAAATGTTTCCTGGGGTGCGATCTTTGCAGGGGTCGTGACCTTTATCGCGCTGATGTTCGTCTTCGGACTGGTCAGTATCGGCCTGGGATTCCAAGGAGTCGGCGGCATGGCCGTGGGTATCTGGAGTGCGGTAGCGCTGTTGGTAGCGCTAGCCATCGCCGGCTTCGTAGCGGGAACACTCGCGGTGCGAGCTGGTTTTCTCCACGGCATTGGTACCTGGGCCACGTCGATAGTCGCGATCCTGGTGCTGATCGGCTGGTTAGGTACCAGCGTGCTTGGCACGCTCGGTGGTGCAGTGGGCAATGTTGTCCAGGGTGCGGTCGAAGGTGGCGCAGTAACCACCGAGGATCTCGGTGCAGCCGCCGAGGACCCACCAGTGGATCAGCAGCAGCTGGACCAAACACAGCAGCAGCTTGAAGATACCACTCAAGCAGCTCAAGACGATGTTGCAGCAAGTGCATGGTGGGCTGTTGGAGGTCTACTGGTAGGTGCAGTGGTTGCCGGACTGACCGGTGCCGCAGGCTCGCGCAGTGTGCACACCAAACATAGCGATGAGCGCGACGTAGTTCGCTAACCTCACAGACAAACCTCAACAGCTACCTCAACCCGAGATAGAAACTGCACATGATGATGACGGGATCCTATTCAAGGGTCCCGTCATCTTCGTCTTTTGTGCAAGGTAATATAAGGGTATCTTCGACGTTGTGGCTCAACCGATGAACCGCACCGGTTGGCACCTGGGAACCGACAGGAGTCGCCCATGAAACGGCACGCCGATTTTCACACAGAAGAACAAACGTTCACCTCTGACGGCTTGAGATGTGCGGCGACATTGTATCGTCCGAGCCACACGCAGAAGGCAGTACCGTGCGTTGTGTTGGCCCCGAGTGTAAACCTGACGCGGAAAGACGCCTACCCACGATTCGCTGAGCGATTTGCAGCGGCAGGGTATGCAGCGCTGTTGTTCGACTACCGGTACCTTGGCGAGAGCGAGGGTGAACCCCGCCAGCTGGTTGACTACCAACAGCAACGCGAAGATATTCACGCCGCCGTAGCATTCGCGCGTTCGATTGAGGGCATTGATCCCGCACAGATCATCCTGTGGGGTTTTTCTTTCGGCGGCGGGCACGTCGTGAACGTGGCCGCTGAAGATAAACAAGTCGCTGCAGTGCTGACGCTGTGCCCATTTCTGGATGGCTTGCAATTCTCTGTGACCGCGGGCCTAGGTAATTCGCTGCGTCGGATGGCTGCAGCGGCTCGCGCATCGTGGATTCGCGAACCGATTCGGATGCCGGTGACTGCACCATCTCGACAATTGGCCTTATTCAATCAAGAAGAGGCCGTCTTGGGTTTTGAAGCCTTACGTGCCGAGGAGTCGTTATGGCTCAACGATATCCTCGTCAAACCGACCCAGCCGCCGTTTCGGATCCGTCCGATCCGGCATGCAAAATCCATTACCTGTCCGCTGTGGGTTGGACTTGCTACCCATGACACCATGGTGCCCGCAGCGCCCATCCGCCGATTAGCGCAGCGCGCGCCCATTGCTGAGCTGCGCACCTTTGCGGGCGGACATTTCGATGGATTCTTGGATCATTTTGATGAGGTTGTAAAATCCCAGCTCGCATTTCTTCGTAGAGCATTAACACACCATTAGGGCCGCGGCTTATCTCATAACCGCACACCTTAGAATCGCCCGTTAGACCATGACACAGCAAGCAGTCCGTGCGCATTTAAGGCCAAAGGAAACTTTTATACGATGCGGTATCCCGAAATCCTTGAAAAGCGCGTTCAGTATCTTGCGGCATCGTGATGCCTCTGTCTAGGCTTTGTTTCGGCAGTGAAGAGATATGAACTACTTATCAACAATTTTTACTGCGCTCAAAATCCACAAAGCCCTTGCAGTTGCAAGTCATGGTGCGAGTAGCCTACTCGTGTCGCTAAAGGACCAGGTTCGTCACTATACGCGCATTCACGCGCTGAGCCGAGGATGTCAGGCTCGGGTGGAGACAACACCTTAGAGTCCGCTAACCGTATAGGGTGCCTACCACCTCGCGCATTCTTCTAAGGATGTCCTGATTGACACGGTCAAGCCTGCTGGCTACGGTTTGGGCAACTGACTAGGAAAAGTCAGGTCGCCTCCACGAGAGCGGGTGGAACACCATGAGTCTGGCTGAACGTCGTTCGCAGAATCAAGATCCTAAGTCCGAGATCCCTATTTCAAAGGGGTGGGTGCAGGGCGTCGCCCTGGTTCTCATATTTGGCTTCTTCGTCATGGGCATTCTGGCTGTGCGAACCTATACGGATTCGATGCCGTTGCCGAACCAAGTGGTGAGTACCGACGGCGAAGTCGTTTTTACGGAAGAGGACATCACTGAAGGCCAGCGAATTTTCCTCTCCCGCGGGCTGCAGCAATACGGTTCCATTGTTGGCCACGGTGCCTACCTCGGACCGGACTACACCGCCGAGTACCTACGCCTCAGCAGCGATCACGTTCGCGAATCTCTCGAATCACAAGGCACCCCAGATCCACGATCGGCCACCTCGGAATTATTGCGCAATAACCGCTACAGCTCCGAAACCGGTGAATTGGTATTTACCAATGAACAGGTGGCTGCATTCGAGGATATCAAACAGTACTATGCCGAATTTTATGGTGCGGACACCACCGAGCACGGTCTGTTACCCAGCAAGATCACCGATCCCGAAGAAATTCATGCGCTCACTGCGTTTTACGCTTGGACAGCATGGGCCAGTGCTGCGGAGCGCCCCGGCCATGACTATTCCTACACGAATAACTGGCCTTCTGAGCCGCGCGTCGACAATACCCCAACAGCCGACATCATTGTGTGGTCTGTTATCTCATTGGTCGCACTGTTGGCCGGTACGGGTCTGCTGTTCGCGCTCTACGGTCGCTGGAGCAGAACCATCGGGTGGAAGAGCAGCGAATCCCCGACACTGCGTTTCCTCCAACCTGGGGCGGTCGGCATCACCAAAGCACAAAAAGCTACAGCATGGTTTTTTCTGGTAGTTTCACTACTCTTTCTTATGCAGGCCACTTTAGGCGCCGCCGTCGAACACTACCGCGTAGAGATCAGCGGGTTTTTCGGCATCGATCTGGCACAACTGTTGCCTTTCAATCTGACCCGCACCTGGCACGTTCAGTTGTCGTTACTCTGGACGGCTGCAGCATTCTTGGCCGCGGCAATCTTTCTCGCCCCGATTATTTCCGGGCGGGAACCGAAACGCCAGCACTGGTTGGCCTACGGACTTCTCGGCGCGTTGGCGATTGTGGTCGGCGGTATGCTCGTCGGCACCGCCGTCAGTATTTTTGCCCCAGAATTTGCGCAAGGCTCGATTTTCTTTGAACAACAGTGGGAGTACCTGGATCTACCGCGGTTCTGGCAGATTCTTCTTGTTCTGGGGCTGTTTATCTGGATAGCGATTATCTACCGAGCCATTCGCTCGCGGCTGCGGACCGAGTCTAAATTCAATATGCCGTGGCTCTTTCTTTATGCCGGACTAGCTATCCCAGCCTTCTATGCGGTCGGATTGTTAGCCACTACCGAGACCCATCTGACGGTCGCGGAGTTCTGGCGCTTTTGGGTCGTTCACCTGTGGGTTGAAGACTTCTTAGAACTGTTCACCACGGTGATGGTGGCATACCTGTTCGTGATGCTTGGTGTCGTCCGGCGTAAGGTCGCCATTCAAGTGATCTTGCTCGACGTCATCCTGTATTCAATGGGTGGGGTCATTGGCACAATGCACCACTTATACTTCTCGGGTACGCCCGTGGAACACATGGCGCTGGGCGCCTTTTTCTCTGCACTTGAGGTCATCCCACTAACCTTCCTCACCATTGAGGCCTGGACGTTCCTGCAGTTAGGAGCGCGACAAGAGTCGCGCAGCAGTGCACCGTTCCCGCACCGTTGGGCTGTGATGTTCCTAGTCGCCGTCGGATTCTGGAACTTCCTGGGTGCGGGCGTGTTCGGCTTCCTGATCAACCTGCCGATCGTGTCCTATTATCAGATCGGTACTGCACTGACGGCGAACCACGCGCACGGTTCCATGATGGGCGTGTACGGCATGCTCGCGGTGGGGTTGGCGCTGTTTGCGTTGCGGTATATTATCCCGCCGCAGAAATGGCCAGATCGCCTAGCCAAGTTGTCTTTCTGGTCGCTCAATATCGGGCTGGCGTGGATGGTGTTCGCCACGCTGTTGCCCCTGGGCGTCATGCAGTTATGGGCCTCCGTCAATACCGGCTACTACGAAGCCCGAACGCTTGGCTACATCACCGAACCGGGCAATGTCATACTCGAATGGCTCCGAATGCCCGGTGACGTGATCTTTATTGTGGGCGGGATTCTGCCGTTCGTATGGATCTGTTGGCTAGGTATCCGCCACGGCGTCGAGGCAACCGTGACTCGAATGCAACCCGAAACCCTCTTTGTTGAAGAACACGTTGAAGCCCAAGAAGACCGCACCGGCGTGACCGTCACCAACCCGGTTCCGGCTGACGGCGGCGAAGTGCCGCCGAGCCGTTACGCTTCCGATCGCAGGCGCGATAAGCCACCCGGACCGGAAGGGGCCGGCGGCGGAAAGGACGAGCCGTGATCGAAACCGACTCGATGACCTGGATCGCCATCGGATATGGGCTAGTACTGCTGCTGATCGCCTACGGCATCGACCACATCGCACGCCGGGCTCAGAAAGCCCACGCACAGCAGCAGACGCCGGGCTTCACCTACCACGAAGACCACGACGCGTGGCAGTGCCCGGAGGATCAGTGGCTGTGGCCGCAGTCTTTCGACCCCGATAACCGAGTTATGCGCTACCGCGGCAGCCCGACGATTTGCAACGCCTGTCCCGTCAAGGACACGTGCACGACCTCCGACGGCGGCCGGGAAATCAAACGGATGATCGATGAATGGCCGGCCTCCGAATCAGCAAAGTTTCACCGCGGCATAGCCTGTGCGTTGACCGTATTAGCAGCTGCCTGGCCGTTGGCTACAACCTTCGTGGTGGCGCAGTGGAGCGTTCAACTGATCCTGCTGGCGACCACACTTGCGATTGGGCTGGCCGCACTGCCGCTCTGGTCGCATCTACGTCGAACCCCGGCCGTGCCAGAGGGTGTGAATTTCAAAACGCTGGATGAAAATATCGCCGAGCGCATCGCGATCACCGAGGCGGTTATCCGGCGGCGCACTCGATATGCCTCCGACCGAAGGGAGCCAACCCACGATGAGTAGCACCATGATTATCGTGTTGGTGGGGATAGTCGTCATCATTGCCATTGCGGCGTCGTCCATACGGGTGGTGCGGGAGTATCAACGAATGGTTGCCTTCCGGCTCGGCCGGCTGCGGGGCGCGCTGGGACCGGGGCTGGTCTTCCGATTGCCGTTTCTGGACACCCTTATTCCGGTGGACCTACGCGTCGTGACGCTGACGATTCCGCCACAGGAAGTTATCACGCGCGACAACGTGACTGCCCGGGTCAACGCAGTCGTCATGTTCCGGGTCGAAGACCCGGTCAAATCCGTCATGGCAGTGGAAAATCATGCGGTGGCCACTTCGCAGTTCGCTCAGACCACGTTGCGCTCGGTCGTGGGTCGAGCCGACCTGGACACCCTGCTGGCCCATCGGGCAGACCTAAACGAAGATCTCTATGAATCTATCGCCCGCCAAGCGGTGCCCTGGGGTGTTGCGGTCTCGGTCGTCGAAATTAAGGACGTCGAAATCCCCGAGATGATGCAACGGGCCATGGCCCGCCAGGCCGAAGCTGAGCGTGAGCGTCGCGCCAAAGTCATCAGCGCCCACGGTGAACTCGAGGCTTCTCATGAGCTCCGGGATGCCGCCAAGATCCTCAGTGAGGCGCCGTCGTCGCTGCAGTTACGCTACCTCCAAACCTTGTTAGAACTTGGAGCTGACCAGAACTCCACTGTGGTCTTCCCATTGCCGATGGATGTTGTGGGCCCCTTAATGAATGCGATGGAGCGGCTCGGGGCCACAGCTGACCAAACCGCCCACCAACCGCAGCAGCGCGCCACCAATGGTGGCAGCCCCCACCAGCAAGCGCAACCTGCTTCGACAACGGACGACGCAGGGATATTCAGTAACCACGTAGGAGGGCAAGCACGATGAGCGATTCCACTGAAACCCCAATTCAGCCCGGGCGCCCCGTACGCTTGGTCCCCACCCCCGTTGGCTTCTGGCGGCTCGTACTTGGGCTGTGTATTACCACCTTTGCCCCATTATTCGGTTTCCTGTACGGCACCATGATGGGCGCACCCGACCCAAACGCTGCTCTGAGCCCCATGTACTTAGGCCTATTCATCGGGTTTGTGCTCGGCGGCCTGGGCTTAGGCATGGCCATCATGGGTGCATGGCGCATGTGGTCAGCAAGCCGCCGCGGGCGTAACCTCGAGGAGGCGATCTCATGAGTGTCTCGCGCGCACGTGCACCTGCGCGGAAGCAAACGACGACCAAGCAATTTCGCTCCTATGGCGCACCGGACCGGTTAATGCGCAGTCTGTTGGGCATCAGTGAGCTCAACCAGCAATCGGGGCGGGGGGCTCACCGCGCATTTCGGATCGCAGTGCTGGTCTCAGCGATTCGCTGCCTCATGACCTACCTGGCCGTTCCGATACTCGTGCCAATTCTGAGCCTCTCCGGTTGGGTTGCAGCTCCGCTTGGAATCTTCCTGTGCATCGTGGCCACGGTGAACGGTGTGGTCGCTGTCCGCCGGTTCTGGATTTCAGACCACCGTTACCGCTGGATGTACACAATCTTCATGGGCATTGTTTTTGTCATTCTGGCGGCCGCCCTGTTTACCGAGATTAACCGATGGATGGTGATCGCATGAGCACACACTTTGAACCCTCGGACACCTTTTATCTGACCGACCGTCAGCTGCAAACACCCGATGATCTGGAAGAAGACCCACCCCCACGCGAACTGGAAAGCGCACTCCTCACGATCGCCATGTTCGCTGGATTAGTCGTCTTTGGGATCGGCTGCATGTTTTTCCTCTGGTGACAATCTGCACCGAAGACCACAGGTTGCTTTGGAACAATTCTCCACAGCTTGCCGGTTGGATATTGAATGATGCAACCGGGGTCCTTAGACTCACAATCCATAACGGACGTCTTGTGGCTGGGAGGAATATCGTGCACGTGGCGCATCAGCTCAGACGAGAAAACTTGCGGATCTCGATTCAGCAGCAGGACACTGAGCTCGAAGCGCTGTTTCCCGAGGGCCATAAATACGACCGGTATGGGTTTTTGATCACCGAACCGTACGGAAGTTTCGGCGCGAGCCTGCTCATCCAAGCGGCCATCGTGCACTTCTATGACATCGCTCCCGCACGCCGAGACACCGCACCGATGTATCCAGAGGTGTACATGTTCCACGTCGGCGGTAGGTACGGAGACCATAGCTCATTTGATTTCTGGCCCCCACGCAAAGAAATCTTTTGTGATGCATCGCGTCCGGCTGACCTGTTAGCAGCGATAGTAGATCACGGCATCACGCGTTTAGCGGTCCCAGACATACCGCCCGGTGATGCTGAGCTGCTCAAAGACAGTGCCAACACTTTTGCAGACATCGGCTCGGCCAGAAACCTGCTGGCGTCCTGCTTCGTCTATCACGCCAGTGGTCAGTGCACCGATGCCGACGTCGTCTTGTCGTCTGATCATCCCTCCTTTGAGGCCAATATTCCCCGGACGCTGGACCGTGAAACCATTCTAGAAAAATATCAAGCAGCACCCGATTCCCTGGGCCGTGCAGGCCCCTCGGTTGCCGCTGACATCGATCGGTGGGTTGAATCTGTCTTGGAGCGCAAAGACGAGGTCGACCGTGAGGCGGTTCGCTTACAGGCTGCACAACGCCTACGGCGACAAGGAGATCGACTCGTGCGTACCGAAGCATTCCGGCGGGTGAGCGTCGATGATATGTTCGCGTTGCTGGCGGGGTTCTGATGACGCGATCACTCAGCTTGGCACAGGCCCGTCGTGTCGCGATCGTCGCTCAAGGGCTGGACCGCCAGCGACCCGACACTGTCACCCTTCGACATATCTCCGATACGGTAAAACGCCTCGGCGTCGTACAGATTGATTCGGTCAATGTCCTGACACGAGCGCACCTGCTGCCGTTGTTTGCACGGCTTGGACCGTATGACACCGCCCTGGTTGATCGAGCATCGGGCCGCGCGCCACGGCGAATAATAGAAACCTGGGCCCACGAAGCCTCCTACGTGCCCGCCGCGACGTTCCCGTTACTGACCTGGAATCGCCGGGGATGGGGCCGCATGGACATCGAACGCTTCAAACATGCACAACCGGGGCTGCTGGATCGGGTGCACAGTGTAGTGGCCGACCACGGGCCACTGACGAGCCGAGACATCCAAGCCCACCTGGATCCGGAGCACAGCCATCGTCCACGGCACCACTGGGGGTGGTCCTGGACGCCGGCCAAAACCGCCATGGAGATCTTATTCGACACGGCAAAACTCACCCCGGCCCGTCGCAACGCCCAATTTGAACGCGTGTATGACCTAACCGAGCGAGTGCTACCGCCTTCGGTGCGCGCCCAGCCGCCCATGGAACGAGAAGCCGCCATCACCGAGCTGATCCGGATCGCAGCGCGCGCCCACGGTCTTGGCACGGTCCGGTGTTTTGCCGACTACTTCCGGTTAAAACACGACGAGGCCCGGCGGGCCATTGCACAGCTGGAAACCACCGGCGAACTCGTCCCGGTCACGGTGACCGGGTGGGACCGGCCGGTGTGGATGCATATTGCGGCCCGGGTGCCCCGGCAAGTCCACGCCCGAGCGTTGTTGGCGCCGTTTGATCCGTTGGTGTTTGAACGACGTCGGGTATTTGAACTCTTCGGTATGCATTACCGCCTGGAGATCTACACGCCCGCCCCGAAACGCGTCTACGGCTACTACGTGCTGCCGTTTCTGCTTGGCGAGCACCTCGTAGCGCGCATCGATCTCAAATATGACCGCGCCCGGGGAGCGCTTGTGGTGGCTTCTGCCTACGCCGAGCAACCCGGCCCGCAGGATATGAACTCGATACGGCCGGATCAGCCCACGGTGGTTCACGAGTTGTGCGCCGAGCTGCACCTCATGGCCCAATGGCTCGGAGCCAACGACGTGGTGCTTGCCGACGACGCCCACGGCGACCTGGTGATGCCGCTCAACGCGGCACTGGGCTGATCACAGGGTTGCCGGGGCTCAACGGGTTTTGAGTACCTCAGCGATTTTGGCGACCGCAGGTTCATTCTGCAGTGACGTCGTATCGCCGAGTGTGTCACCGGTGTAGAGCTGGGTGAGCAACCGGCGCATGATTTTGCCCGAACGGGTCTTGGGGACATCGGGTACGAATACGATGTCAGCGGGTTTTGCCACCGGACCGATCTGCTTGGCGACCAGCTGGGTGAGCTCGGCTTTGGCGGCGTCGTCGGTGAAATCTCCGCGCGGCACCACAAACGCGATCGCGCAGTGGCCGGTTTTGGCGTGAGGAACCGGAGTGACCCCGGCTTCGATGACGTTCGGATGCGACACCAGCGCGGATTCGATCTCAATGGTCGACAGGCGGTGGCCTGAAATATTGATGACGTCGTCGATGCGGCCCAGAATCCAGATGTCGCCGTCGTCGTCGGTTTTGGCGCCGTCACCGGCCAAAAACCAGCCGCGACCGTCTTCTGCCCAGTGGTAGGTATCCCAGTAGGAGTGGTAGAAGCGTGCCGGATTGCCCCACACCGTACGTGCCGCACCGGGGCCGGGGCGGGTCACGACGATAACGCCTTGTTCATTGGCCTCTGAGGGGTTGCCGGCGTCGTCGACGACAGCGACATTGACACCGGGCAGCGGGCGCGAACCGGAACCGGGTTTGAACGTCGTATCGGTTTGACGCGGGGAAATGATGGTCGAACCAGTTTCGGACTGCCACCAGGTGTCGACCATCGGCACGCCCTCGGGGGTGTCGCGGCCGATGTTGTTGCGCGCCCAGGTCCAAGCCTCCGGGTTCACGGCTTCGCCGACGGTGCCGATCAGTCGGATTGAGGACAGATCATATTCCTCGGAAGGGCCAGATTCGTGCCAGCCCATCAGCGAGCGCAACAGGGTGGGTGCGGTGTAGTAGCTGGTGACCCGGTAGCGTTCGATGATCTCAAAGTGGCGTGAGGTATGTGGGGCGTTGGGTACGCCTTCGTAGATCACCTGGGTCGCGCCGTTGGAGAGCGGGCCATACATTTCATAGGTGTGCGCGGTGACCCAGGCCAGATCGGCGGTGCACCAGTGGACGTCGTTGGCACGCTGGGCCACATCGGGGTTGGAGAACAGGTAGTCGTAGGTGATCGAAGCGTGGGCCAGATAGCCGGCCGAGGTGTGGACCAGGCCCTTGGGTTGTCCGGTCGTGCCCGAGGTGTACATGATGAACAGCGGGTGCTCGGCGTCGAAGAATTCGGGTTTGTGGGTTTTGGGTTGTTTGGCGACGATGTCGTCCCACCACACATCGCGGCCTGGCGTCCAGGGGATGTCGGTGTGGCCGGTGCGGTTGACCACCAGGACGTGTTCGATGTTGTTGTCACCCGAGACGGCGTCGTCGGCGGCGCGCTTGACGGGTATGGCTTTGCCGCGGCGGAACTGGCCGTCGGAGGTGACCAGGAGTTTTGCGCCGGTGTCTTCGACCCGGAATTTCAGCGCATCGGACGAGAAGCCGCCGAATACCAGTGAGTGGACGGCACCGATGCGGGCACACGCCAGGGCGATCACGACGGTTTCGACGATGACCGGCAGATAGACGACCACGCGGTCGCCGGGTTTGATACCCAGTTCGGTCAGGGCGTGGGCGGTCTGGGAGACTTCTTCCAGGAGGTCTCGGTAGGTGACGGCGCGCCGATCACTGGGTTCGCCTTCGAAATACAGGGCGACCTTGTCGGCATGGCCGGCCGCGACGTGGCGGTCCAGGCAGTTGACTGAAACGTTCAGGGTGCCGTCTTCATACCAGCGAGCCACCGGACCTGCTTCAGCTTCCGGGTCGGGTTTCGTCCAGGAGTGGATCGTGGAAAACGGGGTGTCCCAGGTGAGGCGTTGGCCAGCGGCTTCCCAGTAGGCCATCCGGTGATGCTCCTCAACCTGCTGGCCGGTTGCATCATCGCGGTGGTGTGCCAGGCCAGGTGTGCGGCCCGGGTTGACGTCAGGATCGGCGGCGTCGACGATGGCCTGCGGGAGGGGGCCGGGTAGTCCATTGGGCAGTGGCGCGTATTGTTCATCGAACAGTTTGGCGGCCAGTCCGGTGCGGTGCACAGTGGTCGTGTTGGGGACAGTGGTGGACTGCGTCAAGAATTCAACCTTTCCATCGGTTCTGGCGGTAGCACCTGCACACTGTGTGGTTGCTGCGGCGTCGTCGAGCCAGATCTCTTAGCCGCTCTGGATGGGTTACGCCCATTACTTTAGGCAATTCCGACGGAATTTGAAAAACGACGCTGTCACATTGCGCCGCGGAGCTTAGTGCAGCAGCTTCTCGGGCTGGTAAATCCCGGCGGCTTTCGTGAGGTCACCGACCGATCGGCCAGTGGATAACACACTGGATTCGGTTAGCAACCCGTCGGCACGAATTCCGTAGATGGGCTGGGTGAAATGTGAGCGCGACCCAAAGGCGCCGGCGCCGATATCGAGGAGTGCTAACACATCGCCTTCCTGGACTGCTGGGAGTGGCACGCTTTGGGCAACCAGCCCGTTTGGCCCGGCGACGTCGTAATAGTACTGCTGGAAGTCCTCTTTGTGTTTGCCATGTTCATCAAAGACGACGATGCGACTGGTCTCGGGATGTGGCTGAGCGTCGGCGTGGACGACGGCGATCATCCGACCGTCCAGGTCCTTGGTGTATTCCACCCGGGCCAGAATCATGCCGGCCTTGGCGGTCAGAAATTCGCTGAAATCGATGGTGAACTGATATTTGCCATACATCAGATCGGGGATCATCGCTTGATGCACGAAGCGATGATTATCTAACGAGGGATCCTGTTCCTCGTCACTGGACTGGTTGGTCAGTCCCGCACCAAAATGTAGCCCTTGGATGCGGGGGCCGCCGACGGCGTGTTCAATATCTTCGGCGAACTGATAGACCGCGGCCACTTGTTCTGCGGTCTGTTGCAAACTGGTGGGCGGCGTATCAAAACTCACGTGGAGTTGCGTCAGCCAGGGCCGCTCGAGGAAGACTTCGATCAGATCTTTGCGGTGATCTCGCAGCCCGATCCCCACGTGTGCGAAGGTCGTGGCATTATCATCGGTCGAGGCTTGCGGGGTGATTTGCAAACCGATCGTGCCGTCGTAGGTTTCGGCATCCTGCAGGAGCTGATCAACCCGGGCTAATTCGGCGAAATTACTGATACTGAAGCTCAGAGCATCGTCTGTGACATCTTGTAGCTGAGCGTGCGTCTTCACGGGCGCGTTGTGGACGACGTCTGCCAGCGGGTATCCGCTGTGACGGGCGATTTCGAGCTCAACGGCCGAGCCCGTTTGAACACCGATGCCACGAGCTCGGAAATGTTCCAGTACACCGGGCAGGCCGATCGTGCCGACAGAAACCGCTGGCCAGAACCATTCTTCGGAATATGTCTGGTGCACCAGTTCGATCAACTGATCCAGGATGTTGTAATCGACCACACCCAGTACCGGTGTGGCATCGGTGAGCGCCGGAGCGAGCTGTTCCACAGCGGTGTAGCGCTGCGTTGCGATGCGGGATCCTAAAGAAGCCATGGCTTGATCCTACGCGCACAGGTAGGACACGTTAGCGATTTCGAGCAGCTCAGCTGGTTGGTTCGACTACCTCGAGGATGGCTTTGAGTAAGGTATTGCGTCGAATGCGTTTGTCGATCTCCTGGCGTGTCGCACCAGAAGCGGCGACGACGCCGTCGGGCCGGATCAGTTGCACGCCGTCGGCGTCGGTATGCCAATACCAAGTGCCGGGTGGTTGATGTTTGGTGATGGCGCTGGCCGCGCGTTTACCCGAGTATTTATCGCGACCCAGCACCAGGGGCCCGTGCCGATAGGTGATGTCCAGCCCGGCCATGGTTTGGCCCAGTATTTGTCTGGCCGGAGTGCGGGGCAACAGCGTGGGCGCGACGGTGCCTAAGACGCGTCGCCCGGCGCGTCGGGCATCCGTGACCAGGGTCGTGATCCGTTGTACCCGAGCCACCATGCGCTCGATCACCGGACGTCGTTCAGCTCCGTAGCTGTCGAGCAGCTTTGTGGCCTCTTTTGGTTCCAGGCGATTTGCCAGAGCTAGCTTCCATATCATATTGTGCACGTCGTGGACCCCGAAGTTCATACCCTGCCCGCCAACCGGACTGTGGACATGGGCGGCGTCGCCGGCCAGAAATACCCTGCCTGAGCGCAGCGGGGAAGCAATGCCGTAGGACGGCGAGAATCGCGAGGTCCATTCGATATCGTGGGCGCCAAAGTGGATGCGGGCGCGTGCGGCAATGAGCCCATCGAGTAGTTCGGGGGTGATTGGCTCAGCCGAATCTTCGGCAGCAGACGGCAGGTGCGCGACGATACGCCACAATCCGTGCGTTGGTAGTGGGATCAGCAGCAGGAAGCCCTCGGGGGCGAGGACAACCTGAGCTTCTTGGTCAGGTAGGTGTGCGGTGGTATAGGTATCCGCGAGAATGAACGACGCTTCGGACTCGGTGCGCTGGAATTTGGAACCAACGATCGCACGCACCGTGCTGTGGCCACCGTCGGCGCCGATAACCCACGATGAGGTGATAGTTTGCGGCTGATCTTGTATCGCTACTTCCGCGGTTGCCGACGAAGCCGACTGTTGCAGCCCGGTGAGCTGGGTTCCCCATTCCACCTGGACCTGATGGCGGGCCAATGCCTGTTCTAAGAGGTTCTCCACTGCGAATTGGGGAATGATGAGCCAGTGCGGATAGGCGGTGTCGCCCCAGTCCAACTCGTCCAGTGTGACGCGACCGCGAACCCCGAAGGAACCTCGCAGATTGAGGGCTTTTAACTCGCGACCGGCGGTGGCGACATCGTCGGCAATGCCCAACGCGGCAAAGATTTCCATGGTGCGTGCGTGGGTGACGAGCGCTTTGGAATACTGGGTGCGCTCGAGGCCTTGAGCGATGATTCGAACGGTCAAGCCCGCTTGGACGGCCGCAAGGGCTGCGGTTAGGCCTGTGGGCCCAGCGCCCACGACTAGCACATCAGGGGAAGCGGTCGAATCAACCATGATTAAAAGTATATGGGCGGCGGGACCGAAAGTAAGCGTTCAAGCAGCCCATCGCTACGTGTCGACTACCTGGCCTCTGTCAATGGTGAGACCAGCACGTTGGGTGTTCGGCCTCGGGGCAGATCTTGCAGGTTGCCGTATGATCCACGGGCAGGTGGAATGCGTCTAAGTGGCAGCAGGACATGGTACTCATCTTGCATTGGTTCGTTAGTCGATAGTTCAACAACCAATTTGTGACCGGGTTTGAAAGGTTACCGGCGACTTTTACGAACGCCGACCATGCCGTCGTTTAGTCATCCCAATACGTGTTTCGTATCGGTGTCTGAGTTGGGTCGAGCCACGGGGCGGGGACCCAATAGAGGACCCCGTGGTCATCCCACGTGGGTGTCCAGACTCCTTGATGAACGTGGTCGTGGCAAGCATCGCATAATAAAATGAGGTTGGTGGTATTGGTGCCGCCGCCGTCGCCCCAATAGATCGCATGGTGGCCCTCAGTCCATACGGGAGGGACACGACACCCGGGACCTCGACAACCACCGAGCATCGCGGCCGCTAAGATTTGATGGTCATTGAAGAGTCGTTTTCCTCGACCGAGGAATAAGGGCACACCAGCTTGGTCGAAAATGGCGGGCACGACCTTCGCGTCACAAAGATCCTTGAGCACAGCGCTCGGTGAGATGCTGCCCGTCTGGTAGCGATGCGATACATACGGTTGGCCGCGTTGTTGTGCGTGCGGTGATGTCGTTTCAGCGGAGCTGTCCGAGCGTTCATCTGGAGGATCTGCTGTATTCGTCCAGTATCTGCCCAGTACAGGATCTGCTCCTAAGATTGTTTCGGGGTCATCGGTATCGGGCGGGATATGGTCGTTGATGATCGCCCGCCACGGTTCGAGGCGTGGTGGCGGTTTCGGGCTGAACCCGGCCATGCCTGGGTCTCGCCTGTAGTCATCATCGAGATGATAGGTTTCGGGGAGGGTGTCCTGGAGCATGTCGATGAGGGTCTGGTAATCCATGACCGTCCAAAGAATCGATGGTGCACGTTTATATTCGGCCATGCCTTCGGCCCCAGGGGAACGTTTGCCTTGGGCTTTCAGGATCGTGAAGAAAATATCGTGGGCTTTCTCATCGCGGCTGCGAGGATCAAGCATGCGTGCCTGCTCTCGAGAGACCTTTTCGCCATCTTGAGTTTCCATAAAGGTTGTAGCGTCGTCGACGGCATCATCCATGTGCTGATGAAATTGCCCCAGTTGTTCTTCTGCGGAGACCGTGTCATCACACGACGTGGTGCCGTCGGGGCCGAAATCATCAAAGAGCCCGTCATCGTTTGCTGAGAAAGTATCGGGTTCAGGTTCTGCGGCACTGTCCGGTGCGGAGTCGTGCCCGGCAGACGAGCGATCCTCCTGGCTCGACGTGGTGGTCTGGGTGCTCGAAGGGTGCGCGTCGTCGTCGTGGGCTTTGGATGATGCCGGATCATCTGCGCCAGCAGCGGGGTCCTGCTGCTCGCGGGCGCTTGAACGGAATTTGTCCTGGTTGGCTTTGTAGTTGAGTCCGGCCAAGATGAGCGCTTCAATGAGCTCTAGGTTGACCACATCTGTGACGATGTTGATGTGAAGTTTTCCGTTGACGATCCGAGTCGTTAGCGAGTTCTTGGTCTTCGTGAGACGTTGCTCTGGTGGGGGACCATCGGGGTCAACGATGTGAGCGATCTGCTGGAGCCACTTCGTTGATTGCCGTGACAGCTCCTGCGGCGTCATGTGCTGGGCGGCATCGGTAAAGACCGAATCCATGGTCTGTAAGATATCGGTCGCGTTGCTTCTGTCTAATCCTACTGCGTGATAGAAATCGTAGAACTGGGTAGCCACCTGTGACATGCGGTCCATGTTCTCCGAGGGAATGGTCCCAGCAGCATAGGCTTCGGCCATCTTCGGAAAGAGTGGATCCTTCGTGATGCCGTCAAAACGCGCTTGTTTCCCAGCCACAAGTTCGGCGCGGTTGAAGTATTTGGTGATATTTCGAGTATCAACGCCGAAGCGGTGGGCCAACCAGCGTTTACCCGTTTTGAATAAGTCGACGCTTGCGGGAATGCCCAGCATGGTGTCGCGGTCGAGCCGATACGCATGGTCGACGATTCCTGAAACATCGATCAACATCGCATCGAATAGCCGCGCCGTGGTGACGAAGTTGTCGATGAACCCGGGTAATGTATCGTAAAACGCTTCGGGCGCGACCGGCTTAGGACCCGCGAACTTCCCCTCTGAGACGGCAGGGTACGAGCTGCTCGACTCCTGGTCTACGACATCTTGCTGGACGGAAGCCTCCGCGGCCCAGGTGGTATTCCAATCAGCTCCGGTTGCTAAGGTGTGCCGGGCGAACTGCTCATAGGCATAGGGGTCGGCCAGCCTGGCCTGCTGGGTCTGAGCGAGCCGTAATTGCAGGGCTTGGATCTGACCCATGGAAAGCTCGTCCAGTTGTTCTTCAGATAAAAGCTCTTGCGTGTCAGGCATCTTGGTTACCACCGTGTTCACCTCCCTGCCGGCTCGTGTGCGGTGATGTGATGTTCAGCCTAGACAGCGGCGCAGCCCGCATGGACGAGGGTATGCAGTATGTGGACAGATCGGGCTTGCAGAGGTGGCCTGTGGATAACACCACAGCACGGATGCGCCACCCGCTATAATCCGGTTGAAAGAGGCCATACCGAGCCGCGCGAAATCCGCAGCGCAGACCGGGATCGTCAACGGTGACGGCTCTGCCACCTACAGGTCTTCGAAACACAAAATACGACGACGCCGCCCGGAGCATTTCCGAGCGGCGTCGTTGGTATTTCTGTTTGAGTTTAGGTCCAGCGGGCGATGGCGCGTTTTTCGGCCAGGCCCAGCAGGGTGTCGGTGATTTTGCCCAGTACGGCCAGCAGAATGATCGCCAGGATGAGGCGGTCGGTGCGGCCGTTATTTTGTGAGTCGGTCAACAGGAAGCCCAACCCCATGGAGGAGGCGATGAGTTCGGCGGCGACCAGGAATAACCAGGCTTGGGCCAGTGCTAGGCGCAGTCCCGAGAAGATGGACGGGACGACGGCGGGCAGCTGGACGGTTTTGAATAAGCGGAAGCCTTTATAGCCGAAGGCGCGGCCGGCTTCGACCAGGTGCGGATCCACGTGTTGCAGGCCGGCATACAGGGTGGTGAACACCGGGAAGAACGCGCCGATGGCGATCAGGGTGACTTTCGAGTCTTCGCCAATTTGCATCCACAGGATCAGCAACGGCACCCAGGCCAGGGATGGGACGGCTCGCAGTGCACCCAGCAGGGGAGTCAGCAGCGCGTCGGCCCAGCGGGATAGTCCCAGGATGGCGCCGAAGATCATGCCCAGCACCGCTCCGATGCCGAAACCAATCAGCACGCGTTGGACGGAGATGCCGACGTGCGACCACAGGTCCCCGCGCTGGATGAGTCCGATTGCGGCTTCGAAGACGGCTGCCGGTGGTGGCAGTTGGACGGCGGTGAACACTTCGGCGGCGGTGACGGCCCACCAGGCGACCAGCAGCACGACCGGGACCAGGAAGCCGACGGCAGGTTTGACGCCTTTGCGATCGATGAGTCGGGGTTTGTCTGCCGGGTTGGCAGGAGCGCGCGGGGGAATCCCGGGATTTTGTTGGATCTCTGGCAGGTCGAGCCGAGCCGAAGCGAGGGGTGTCGTTTCAGTCGTGGTCATGGGTTACTCCGCACTGGCCTGTTCGGCGAATTGTGGGGCAAAGAGTGTTTCCAGGGCGGCGTCGACATCTTCTTGGCTATCGACGTCGCCTGAGGTGACAAAGATCGGGGCAATAGCGGATAAGACGCCGGCTTGTTCTTCGCCCGGGACGGGGCTGATGTCAAAACCGGAGCGTTCTTCGATCACGATGCTGGCGACGTCGAGTTCAAGATCGGCTTCATCGGCGAGCAGCTGGGCGGTTTCTTCTGGGTTTTCCAGGGCCCAGGCGCGGGCACGTTCGTAGGTGTCGACAACAACCTGTGCGACCTCGGGGGAATCTTCGATAAAGTCTTCGGTCGCGTTGAGGAAGGAGTAGGTGTTCAGATCTACGTTGCGGTAGAGGAATTCGGTGTCGGCTTCACCACCGGCCATGATCGGATCCAGGCCGGACCAGGCATCGACCGAACCGTTATTCAGTGCGGTGAAACCATCGGCGTGCTGCACGTTTTGGACTTCAACATCCGATAGGTCCAGGCCGGCCTCTTCAACGGCTTGGACCAAGAAGAAGTACGGGTCGGTGCCGCGGGTGGCAGCAACCGAGCGGCCTTCGAGGTCTTCAACGGATTCAATATCAGAATCCTTTGGCACCACCAGGGCGGTCCATTCCACATTGCCGACCACACTGATCGTTTGGATCGGGGTGCCGGTCGAGCGTGCCAGTAGGGCTGCGGATCCCGCGGTGGAGCCGACGTCGATCGCGTTGGCGCGCAGGTTCTCGTTGGCCTTATTTGAACCAGCAGAGAATACCCATTCGACGTCACCGTCGAGTTCTTCTTCTAACCACCCCTGGTCTTTGATGATCAGGGACAGCGGGTTATAGGTTGCGTAGTCGATGCGCAGGGTTTCGGCGTCGGACGCGTTCGTGTCGGCGTCGGCATTTTCTCCGGCGCACGCGGTCAGGGCCAGTGCACCGGCGAGCAAGGTGGCGGTAAATGCTTTGCGTGAAAATGACATGATTAACCTTTCGAGGATGCAAGTGAGGTGACACCGAGACCGGCCAGCAGTTCTTCGCGCAGGGATACCAGAGCGGGATCATGACTGGCGCGCGGACGTGGCACGGGCGGGGTGAAAATGTTGGCGATGGTCGCGCCTTCGGCATGCGGCGAGGCGTCGAGTAACACGATCCGGTCGGACAGCAGTAGGGCTTCGTCGACGTCGTGGGTGACCATCACGGTGGTGGTGCCGGTTTGGGCGTGGACGTCGAGCAGCAGTTGCTGCATCTTAATGCGGGTCAGCGCGTCGAGGGCACCGAAGGGTTCATCGAGCAGTAGGATTTCTGGGTCGCGTGCCATGGCTCGGGCCAGGGAAGCGCGCTGGGCCATGCCGCCGGAAATCTCTCGCGGCCGGTGGTCGGCGGCATCCGTCAGCCCAACGAGTTCAAGCAGTTCGGCAACGCGAGCGGTGGCCGTGGTTTTGGGCGTGCCCTCGGCCAGGCCGATCGCAACATTGTCGGTCACGGTTGCCCAGGGCAGCAGCCGGGGTTCCTGGAAACCGATCGCACAGCGCGGGTCGTAGGATTCCACGGCAGTGGCATCGATGAGCACTTTCCCGGTGAATCCGACGTCGAGCCCGCCAAGTGCCCGCAGCAGCGTGGATTTGCCGGAACCGGATGCCCCGATGATCGAGATGATCTCCCCGGAGGCGATCTCTAAGTCAATGTTGGTCAAGATCTGACGGCTGGTCCCGTTGGTCCCGAACGCGCGCCCAACATTGCGGCACACCACAGCGGAGGTATTTGCATGAGTCATGAAAGATTCACTCCATCGACTCTTGGCGTTAGCACCTGCCCGTGCGGGTGGTTGCTGCGACGTCAACGAGCCAAGTCTCTCAGTCGCTCTGGATGGTTACGGTGACCAGCATAGCCATAGATCAGCTCAAAATGGAAATACATAGGGACAGGTCAGACGTCACAGGGCGTAAAAATGGGGTGGTGCCCGCCCAGAAACAGGGCAGGCGCCACGCCAGCGTAGCGTGCGCAAGCAGCGCGGTCGCATTAGGATTTTTACTTCGCGCGCCGTCGTTCTTGCACAATTTCCAGGACGCGTTCGCCGGCGTCCGGGCCCGGTGTCACACCGGTGGGCACTTTGAAGAAGAACAGTGCCCCGATGCCCCACCAGATCGCAAAGATCAGCCACGGCTGCCACCCCAGCGCTGAGGGCATGCCGGGTAGGTAGACGCTGAACAGCACCCCGGTCAGGATGATGGCGGCCCAACCAATGATTTCGCCACCGCGGCCGGCCCCACCGATGCGCAATGGCCGGGACATGTCTGGGTCGCGACGACGCAGCACAATGAAGATCACCGAGACCATGAAGTACGCGATGATGATCGATGGTGCGCCCGAGTCCACGAGCCAGGTGAGCATGTTCTCGCCGAAGAATGGTGCCAGCAGCGACAGGCCACCGATGAAGTACAGTGCGTTGGCCGGGGTCTTATATTTCGGGTGCAGCTGACCAAACCAAGCCGGCAGCATGCCGGTATTGGCCATCGAATACACCAAGCGCGAGGCGCCCAGCAACAGCGAATTCCACGAGGTCAAAATCCCGGCAATCCCACCGGCAATGAGGATATTGGCCATCAGTTGCGAGTTGAACAGCGCACCGAAGGCATCGGCGACGGCGATATCGGTTTGGGCTAATTCCTCGACACCCATGGCCGACGAGGTCGTGACCACGACCATGATGTACCAGGCGGTGGCCATCGCAACCGAGATGATCACCAACCGGCCGATCTTGCGGGCCGGGACGTTGACTTCTTCTGCCGACTGCGGAATGACGTCGAAACCGATGAATAAGAACGGGATGGCGATCAGCACGGTGAAGAACCCGGCGGTCCCCGGGGTGAACAACGGCTCCATATTCGACACCTCGCCACGGGTGGCTGAGCCGAAGATCATCAGCACGCCGACCACGAGCAGGAAGATGACGGTGAAGTTCTGGGCGATTGAGGCCTGTTTGACGCCGCGCACGTTGAGCCAGGTGATGACCAAGCCGCCGATGACGCCAATGAGCGCCCAGGTCAGGTGCACCGTATGACCGGCGACCTCCCAGAGCGGGATTGCGTTAATTTCGGGGAAAATATAGGCCACGGTGCGCGGGAAGGCCACGGCTTCGAAGGCCACGATCGTGACATAACCACCCACCAGAGCCCACGAGCCAATGAACGCGAAACGCGGACCCAAGCCGCGCAGCACGTACTGGTGGACACCACCGGCTAACGGCATGGCCGAGGTGAGTTCCGAGTAGACCAGCCCGACGGCGGCCATGATCGCACCACCGACCAGGATAGCCACCACGGCCCCCATGGTGCCAGCGTTTTCAATCCAGCCGCCCGTGAGGACAACCCAGCCGAAACCGATCATGGCGCCAAACCCCAAGGCCAGCGCGTCGATATTGGTCAGCGTTTTGGCCAGTTTAACCGGCTGCTGACCTGTGGTTTGCGTTGACATGTTGTTACCTTTCGTACAAATTGACCCGAATGAATATACGACCGCAGCACCATGAGGCACGCAACAATGTGACGATGCGACTGGCAATGTTGGTCACACCTGTGCTTGAATCGATACCGGAAACCATCCAGAGCGGCTAAGAGATCTGGCTCGACGACGCCGCAGCAACCACCCTGTAGGGGAAGGTGCTACCGCCAGAACCGATGGAAGGAGAACTCATCGTGTCATCACAACGTCAAATCCTCTTTAACGCCTTCGACATGAACTGTGTCGGGCACCAATCACCCGGTCTGTGGCGTCACCCGCAGGACCAGTCCCGCGATTACAATAAACTGTCCTACTGGACCAACCTGGCCCAAACCCTAGAAAAAGGCCTGTTTGATGGGCTATTCATTGCCGACGTGCTGGGCCCATATGACGTCTACGGCGGCAATGCCAATGCCGCACTAAAATCCGGTGCACAGGTCCCGGTCAATGACCCATTCTTGCTCGTTTCTGCGATGGCCGCCGTTACCAAACATCTCGGCTTTGGTGTCACCGCCGGTACCGCCTACGAACACCCCTTCCCGTTCGCACGTCGTCTGGCCACCCTGGACCACCTCACGCAGGGTCGTGTGGGGTGGAATGTTGTCACCGGCTACCTGCCATCGGCCGCCCGCAATATGGGCAATGACGATCAGATGGAACACGATCGTCGCTACGATCACGCCGATGAGTACCTGGAAGTCATCTACAAACTGCTGGAGGGCTCCTGGGAAGACGATGCGGTGCAATTCAACCGCGAAACCGGTGTCTTCACCGATCATTCCAAGGTGCACAACATTGAACACGAAGGCGAATTCTTTAAAGTGCCTGGTGCAGCCGTGACCGAGCCGTCACCACAGCGCACCCCCGTCATCTACCAGGCCGGTGCGTCCACGCGTGGACGCGCATTCAGCGCCCAACACGCTGAAGCGACCTTCTTGAACTCACCGACCTATGACTTGCTGGCAAGCTCGATCGCCAAGACTCGGCAAGCACTGGTGGAAGCAGGTCGCGACCCGTATGACATCAAAGTGTTTGGCATGCAAACCATCATCACCGGTGCCACCGATGAGGAGGCCCAGGAAAAATACCGCGATTTGGCGCAGTACGCCGACGTTGAAGGCGCGCTGTCGCTGATGTCCGGTTGGATGGGCACGGACTTTGCGAAATACGATCTCGATGCCCCGATCGGTCACATCGAATCCAACGCGATCCAGTCTGCCGCCGAGACCTTCCGGAAAGCCTCCGGTGACGGCGAAGAATGGACCGTTCGCAAGCTCGCCGAATGGACCGGTGTGGGTGGCTTCGGTCCGGTGCTCATTGGATCCGGTGCAACCGTTGCCAAAGAATTGATTAAGATTCAGAATGAGACCGACGTCGATGGTTTCAACCTGGCCTATCACATCACTCCGGGCACGTTTGAAGACATCGTGGAATACGTTGTCCCAGAGTTACAAGAGCGCGGTCGCTACAAGACCGAGTACTCCGACGGTACGCTGCGCCACAAACTCTTTGGCCGTGGTGACCACCTACCAGAAACTCACGTAGGTGCCGGTTACAAATTAGGTGCGAACGCAACCGTTTAGTTTAGATCTCGTTGTAGACATCGACCCCAGTCGCCATTTCATTGTGGCGCTGGGGTCGATTCATCTGGTGCTGTTGATGCAGCGAACCCCTGCTGGAGGGCCGCCTCAATTTATTCGACGAGTTCGGCAGGTTCTTCCTGCAGAGGGGCCTGCTGTGGTGCCTGTTGGGGCGCTTGCTCGGGCTGTTGCTCGGGCAGCTCACGGGGTGCCTCCGGTGCTACCGGCGCCGTCGGTTCCTCTTCCGGCACGACATCGCTTTGGTCGCCCCCGGTCGGGGCTTGCGTTGGCTGCGGCATTTCAGACGGGTTTTGGATCCCCGGCTGGTCCTGTTGCTCTGGTGTCCACTCGGGGTCGTCGCGAGCCGGATCGGTAACGCCTGTGATGGACGTGCCGCTACTGGCCGGGCTGGTGCCACCGGTGTAGGACGACACCGGACGGCCGGTTGCCAGTTCGAATACCAGGATGATCGCCATCGTGAGCACAAACAGTCCAGCGACCCACCACGCGACGCGTTTCCACGGCATGTCGCGCAGTACATCTTTCAACCCGGGTTTTGCCGACTGCGCACGGGCTGCGCCCACGGCGTGGGTGGAATCCTTCTTGGCAGAAATGGTCTCCGCGGGATCTTTCGCAGCAGTAATCGGCGCATTGTCCGCGAGCTGATCTTTTGGACGTTTCGAGAACCGACGAGTGCGCTTGGCCTTTTCTGCGGTTTTTTCAATATTGGATTTCGCGCGCTGGAGATAATAGGCATAGATGCTCCCGCCCACACCAATGATGAGCGTTCCGAGCCCCGCTCCGATGACCGTGCCGGAGGCCCCAAGCGTGGATAGCAGGACAGCTGACGTGACAGACCCGAGGGCGGAACCTGTTGCCCCGAGCCAGTTAATTTCTGGACCTTTGGTTTCACTCATTTGCCCACTAGTATTGTCAGCCGTCCCGACCTGGTCAAGGTGACCGTAGAGGGTTGTGCGGTTCGTTCGCTACCGGTGCACATCCCATCCCAGCGCCAGCACTGCCAAGGAAAGATTTTTTGTTTGGCTAGGTTGTCCAACAGTGCTCGCCCACGGGTTTGGGTATCAACCGTCGCCCCGATTGGCTGCGGTGGCGTAAACCTACGCCACACGCGCACCACGGCTCTGCTGGTCACAGAAAGCTCACCAGTATGCTCGCCACCACCACGGAGCCGGCGCTGACGGAGCTGAAACCACCCACCAGCATGGCCGGCAGCATCGCATCTAAGAGCTGCTGGTGCTCGGTGCTATCCCGGCCCGAAGAACGGGCGACCTCGTTGGTGAGCAAGTAGTCAGCTGGGAAGCCATACATTGCGGTCAGTGCTACAGACATGCCCAGGGCCGGCCTCCACCGCAGCAGCTTGGTGGCCAGGTAGCCGCCCAGCATGATACCGATCAGACCGATGATCAGGATAATGACCATCGGGAGCAGTGCCACCAGCACCGCAGACATTGACGCCCTGGCCAGCGGCGCCATGACGACCGCGACGACTGCCGCCATCGCAAAACCGAACGAACTGGCTTTTTCTAGCGCGCGCTCTGGTGTTAGACCGATCGCCGTCGAGCCGACACCCAACAGCAATGCGACCAATGATTGCGGAATGTGGGTGGGGATTGAGATGAGCGTGGCCACAGCGCCTCCGACCAGCACCATAAAGAGCATAAACAGCTCGTTGTCCCGCAGCGAGGCTGGTAGGGTGATCAGCTTCTTTTTCTCTTTGCCTTTGGCTGCGGCCTCCTCCAACGCATGGGCTTGGGCCGCCAGTTTTTCCAGCTCGCCGCTGTTTTGAAGGTAACGGGCGTAACGGCGCAGCAAGAAATTCGTCACCGGCATCGCCGGGAGCGCCCCCATCATAAGCACCAGTGCGGGGATCACCACAATGGCCGCCGGGATGCCGGCATCGACCAGTCCATCCGTGGTCAGACCGGCGGCAACGATGCCGCCGGCCATGGGACCGGCCCCAGCCACGAAGTGCTGGAAGCTAAACAACGGAATGATAATGGCTGCTAGCAGCAACACCGCCACAAGAATTCCTGTCAGTGCGACGATGACTGATCGCCACTGTTGCAGCAGTGTGGGCAGGGGGATAAGGGATCCCATGTGGAACAGAATGGGGCCTACCAAGACTGTGTAGATGGTCGGCAGCAGGGAATCGTCGACGATGGAGGCAGGGACGAGCCCTAGCTGGGCGACGATGAAAATCCCCAGCATCGCTACCAGCAGGCTGGGCACCCGCGCCCTGGACCACATTGAGACCAGTTCGCCCACGGCCATGAATGCGAGGACAATGGCGATGGCATAGATTGGGTTCACGACGACATCTCAAATCTGGCTGTCCAATGGCGCTGCAGCGCTTTTGGCATTGTGTTTCCAAGCAAGCAGCGCAAGCGATGCGGCCTGGTCTGCTAGCACCCCGTCGTCGAATAAAACGTGGGGCGAGTGGTTCATGGCCGCGGTCGCGGGGTCGATCCCGTCCGGGGTGGCGAAAAGAAAATAAAACGCCCCGGGAATCTCGTTGAGCACGAAGGAGAAATCTTCTGAGCCCATGAGAGGGTCTTGGGCTTGGATGACGCGGTCTGGGCCGAATACCTCGGTAAGCGTTTCAAGCGCAAACTGTGCCTGCTGGGGGTCATTGATGGTTGGTGGGTATACCGGCTCCCAGTGGACTTCGGCGGTGCACCCGAATCCGGCGGCCACCGACTCTGCAAGCGTCCGTGCGTACATCGGGAAGTCGCGTGTGGTCTCTGCAGATAATGTCCGAACAAAGGCACCCATCGACGCATCAGGCGGGATGACGTTGAGAGCCTTACCCGCAGAGAGGTTGGTAATTGCCACTACCACGGGGTCGAAGACGCTGAAGCGACGGGTCACCATAACCTGTAGCGCCTGGCAGAAGTCGACCAGCGGTGGGACTGGATCCAGCGCCGTGTGGGGTTGGGAACCATGGCCCCCGGCTCCGTGGAAGGTCACACGCAAAATGTTGGAGCTGGCCATCGCTGGTCCAGGCCGCAACGTGAAAACGCCGCGCTGGCCCGGCAGTACATGGACTGCGAAGGCGGCATCAGCTCGCTCGCCTGCGGCATCCAGCACTCCTTCGGCGATCATTGGTTCGGCCCCGCCGGGCCCTTCTTCACCCGGCTGGAACATGAAAATAACGTTGCCGGCCAGCTCGCCGCGGTGTGCACTGAGCAGGCGGGCGGCTCCTACCAGGCCGGCGGTATGAAGATCGTGCCCGCACGCGTGCATGGCATCGTTGGTTGAACGGTACTCAAGGTCGTTGTCCTCGATCACGGGCAGCGCATCCATGTCTCCGCGCAGCAACACGATCGGGCCGGGTCGGGAACCGCGAAGGACAGCGACAACTGAAGTGAGCGACCGGCCGGTTGTGATCTCCAAGGGCAATCCCTCTAAGGCCTCTAGCACCCGGGCTTGGGTCCGAGGAAGGTGGTTGCCCAACTCCGGGTCGCGGTGGAGGGCGCGTCGCAGTGCCACAAGGTCGTCCGCAATCTGTCTGGCCTCACGAGGGAAGTCGGGGGTCACGGGGCGGCCTCCTCAGATCGTTTGGACGGGCGCTCTCACTGGTCCATGTGAGGCACATCATACCTTGAGGCTTCAGGAAATTCGAAGCCCTGAATAGCGTTGTAACCAGGCAAATCCGCATCCTGGTCTTTAGACTTACCGAACTGGCACCACAGCTCGCCGGCACCGACTTGCTTTCGATAAGACACGAGGGCAGCTACCTGCTGGCAGCTGCCCTCGTCGTGTGTGTTGATTCGAGAAAAGATTAAGGTTTAGGCAAAGGCCTTCGATGCGTCGTCGAGCTTCTGGACTTCCTCATAAGTTAGCTTCAGATCAGCGGCAGCGGTCAGGGCTGGCAGCTGTTCTGGGTTCGAGGCCGAAGCAACTGGAGCGGTGACGGACTTGCCGTCGGCCAGCAGCCAGGCCAGGGACACGGTGGCTGGTTCAACGCCGCGAGCTTCGGCGATGTCCACGACGGCGTCGACAACTTTCAGTGCGTCATCGGTGATGAGATCTTCAGCGAAGCCCTGGCGAGCCTTGCCTTGGATGTCTTCCTTGGAACGGTACTTACCGGTCAGAACACCCGAGGCCAGGGCGAAGTAGGGGAACACGGCGACGTCGAATTCATCAACGATCGGCTTGTAGTCGTTTTCGAACTCTTGGCGGTGGATCAGGTTGTACTGCGGCTGAATCGCAACCGGCAGGGTCAGACGCTCGGCCTTGGCGGTTTCAAACCATTCGCGCATCCGTGCCGGCTCGAAGTTCGACAGGGCGAGGTGCTTGACCTTGCCGGACTCGACCAGGCTGTGGGCGTATTTGACCTGATCGATGATGTCAACATTCTCGTCGTCGTAGTGAGCGTAGTAGAGGTCGATGTAATCGGTCTGGAGGCGTTTCAGGGATTCATCCAGGGCGGCTTCCACATTGTCGGCGCTCAGGCCCGGACGGGTTGGCAGCCCGCCAACTTTGGTCGCGATGATGACCTTGTCGCGGTTGTTGCGAGCGGTAATCCATTCACCGATGATCTTCTCAGACTCGCCGCCCTCGTGGCCTTCGCCCCAGACCGAGTAGAGGTCTGCGGTATCAATGAAGTTCCCACCGGCTGCTACGAAAGCATCCAGAACGGCAAAGGAGGCGTCGCGGTCAGAAGTCCAGCCAAACGTGTTACCGCCGAGGTTCAGCGGGAAGATGTCCAGATCGGTGCGTGGAATGCGGGTCATGTGAACTCCTAGTCAAAAGTCGTGCGCAAGTGCAATCAATTACTTGCTATGGAAACCAACCTAGCCGCTATGACTTTCCGCGTCAAGTCATGTAGGGTTGGTGTTATGACTGACACACCCGAACCCCGCTGGCTGACCGAAGAACAGGACTATACGTGGCGTGCTGTGTGGTCGCTGATGACCTGGCTCCCGGTGAAACTCGATGCGCAATTGCGCGAGGATACCGGTTTGAGTCTCTACGAATACTACGCGCTGTCGCAGATCTCTGAAGCTCCGGATCGCCAGATCCGCCTGTCCGAGCTGGCCAGTATCACCAATATGACGCTGTCGCACTTGTCACGCGTGATTTCGCGGATGATGAAGTCCGGTTGGGTCGAACGCATCCCGGACCCAGAAGATGGTCGATATACCCTGGGCAAACTGACCGACGAGGGCTGGCAGAAAGTTAGGGAAATGGCCCCCGGTCACGTCGAAGCCGTCCAGCAGGCGATCTTTGACCAACTGACCGAAGCGCAATCCCGCGCGTTGGGGGAAGCCGCCGCACGTATCGCCGAGGCCGTCTCACCCACTGGTGAAGTCACCGGTCGGCCGAAAACCCGTTAGTTGGTCGCAGCACGCCAGGCTTGCATGAGTAACTGATCTGATGCACGTTGGTTCTCCGGATCCCAGATATTGCCGGTCACCAGTATTTCATCGGCCTGCGTGTAGTCCAGCACCCGGTGGATTTGGTCGACGACGTCGTCAGGGGTGCCGTAAATGGTGGTGGCCAGTGCCCGGTCGAGTCGGCGCTGTTCTTGTTGCGAGGGCTGTGCGCCCCGGATGCTAGCAGGGTCCTCGAGTGGCTGGAACACCCCAACGCTGCGTGAGCGGGTGAGCGCCCATGCCTCAGATAGCACCAGCTTCTCGGCGGCCTCACGGCTGTCTGCTACTGCAATATTGACCGAGGCAATGACCCGGGGCGGCTGCTGGCGCTGCGCCGAGGTCACAAAGTGTTCCCGATAAGCCGCAACTGCGGTATTGGCTTCCGGGGTGGCCTTGAGCCCATTGGTCACGGCCGGCCCACCCAGTACCAAGCCCATGCCGCGTTGTGCCGCGAACTTGGCTGAGCCGCCGCCGGTGAGCACAAATAGGTCGGTCTGGGAGGCATCCTGCGGATAGGCGGTGATCTCGCCGTGGCCGTCTAAATACGCGATGAGGTCGTCGACGTCGTCGGGATAAGAGTTTTTCGCGTCATCGGCCTGACGCAGTGCGGCGCGTACGGGTTTGGTAAACCCCACCGAGGCGCCCAACCCGGCGTCGAATCGAGGACCCAGCAGCGCCTGCAGGGTGCCGATCTGTTCGGCGATCACTAGCGGCTGGTGACTGGGCACCATGATGCCCCCGGTGCCCAGACGAATGTGCGAAGTGGCCGCGGCAAGATGGGGAATCAGCAGAGTCGGGGCTGAACCGACAATGCCCGGAACCGAATGGTGCTCGGCGACCCAAAACCGGTGATAGCCCAATTGTTCGGCGGCCTGGGCCCGCGAAGTCACCTCGGCAAATATTTGTCGTGGGCCGACGGTGTGGCCATCTACAACCCGGGTATTGGCGCGGTCAAGAATCGACAGTGCAACGGTGGTCATGGCCTCAGCTCAGCATGTTCAACTGTGGCGCGCAAATCCCTTCGCGGCCGGGGGCTTATTGTTGTTGGACGGCTAAGACCACGACACCCGATGCAAACATGTTCCCGGTCAATTGCTCCAGGCTGGTGATCTCATGGACCGGCAGCCCGTAGTAGCGGGCCATTTCGACCACCGGTGCTTCCTGTTGGAAAACCACGAACACGCCGCGTTGCAGATTCGCCACGGCCGTACGGAAATCGGCCAGCGCATCCATGAGCCCGGATTCATCGGTGACGACGACGACCAGCCGGTCATCGCGTGCGATCGAGGCACCCATGCCGGCGACCACGGCACCGGCTGGGAAGAACATGTAGCCCCGGTGATCAAGGACCCGCAGGTAGCTGGTGGCATATCCTGCTTGGGGCGACTGATCCACGATGACCGTGCGCTGGGTGGGGAGCACCTCTTCGAGACGGTTCAAGAACGCCCGGGCATCCACGGTGTCGTCGCGCAGCTGGTGTTCCGGAATCGGTCGTGAGTTCCAGTACTTAGACTGCAGGTGTTCGACTGTTTCTTGGGTTCGATACCCGACTTTGGGCTCGGCCAGCAGCTTGGTGACCTCCAGGTCCAAGGCAATGGCCACCGCTTGGGCGTCTGCGATCAGCGATTGTGACACCGGGGCGAATCGTCCCACCGCCCAGGGGGAGGTGTCGACTTGGATCAGCAGGGTGTTGGGGCCGATGAGCTTGCCATCTCGGGTGGTCCAATCATCCAGCGCGCAGCCAAATGCGACGATCACATCCGCATTGCGGGCCAACTCGGCGGTTGCGGGGGTCGAGATACGTCCCATGACACCAATATTGAAGTTTTGGTCTTCAAACAGGCCGTGGGCTCCGGCCGAGGTCGCCAACAGTGCACCGGTGGTATTGGCTAGATCCACGATCGCCGATTTGGCGTGGCGGGCACCGCGACCAGCAATGATGAGAGGCCACCGGGCCTGAGCCAGTGATTTGGCAGCACGAACCACCTGGGAGGTTTGGGGCACAGCCCCCGTGCGTGGGGCCGCGAATTCTGGTTCGACTTCGTCGGTAATCTCAGCCTCGAGGTTTTCGGGTTTGACAATGAGGACCGCCGGAAGCTGTTTATTCAGGCCTTCGATCACATCGACCATGGCCTGCGAAACGTTCTCCGCCTCACCTGCTGGTACAGCGATCGCCCCGACGCCGGTCACCAGGCTCGCCCAGTTCGCGCTAATGCCGTTAAACCGTTCATCGGGTTCGACCAGGACAATGACCATCGACAGTTTGTCGCGGACTGCCTGGCCAATCTTGTCGAGCGTGGTCAAAAAGTCCTGCGACGCGTCAAGTACCACAGCCGCAGGCGGTCCACCCGCGTGGCGGTACCCAGCTGCGGCCATCACCGCGCCATCTGGTGTTCCCGTGCGGACGGGTCGAAGATCAATCTCCGTAATACCGTCAGCAGTTGCGATATTACCTTCGGCGTTCTCAAACGCATCGCTGAGCCGTGTATTCCATAACTGTCTTGGAATAAACACGGTTTCCACACCGGTAGCTGCACATAACTGAGCTAACCGAGTCGAATACACCACTTGGGCCACGCTACCTCCTGAAGAATAATCAACTCTAAGGATACGGTTTGAATCACGTCAGGTAAATCACCGACCTAGACGTGACATACATCACAACTTTATAGTGGTGCCATGACACAGCTTTCGAATCGTCCACAAACCGCCAATGATCCTGAGTTTATTGCGTCACTTTTGGGCAATGCGGGTGCCACCTGGGCCGTCGTTGGGCTCACCGACAGCCCGGACCGGGTCGCAAAACCAATCGCGTCGTTTTTGAAATTCGAACTCGGCATGAACGTCGTCCCGGTGAATCTGCGTCGCGAACCGGTCAACGGTGATAGGGCGTTTGGGCGATTGACGGAAATCCCGTTTGACGTCGACGTCGTGCATGTTTTCGTCAACGGAGCCGCAGCAGTCGGCGTTGTAGACGAGGCAATCCGTAAGGGCATTAAAACGATCTGGTTTCAAAAAGACGTCGACGGCGCCGAAGCAGTCGATGCAGCGCTGAAAGCCGGGATGAACGTCGTCGTCGACACGTGTCCGTCCATTGAGGGGCGCATGCGTGCACTCGGTTGGCGAATGTAATAGCACAGGTGTAGACCCTAAGTTTTGGAGGATATTTGCCACACACGGTGCTGGTTATTGGCGGCGGGATTGTCGGATACTCGACAGCTCTGCAGCTCAAAGTCATTGACCCGCGACGAGAAGTATTGATTCTAGAGCGCGATCTGACCTACGCGACCGCGGCCACTGGCAAAGGGACCGGCGGTATTCGGCAGCTCTTTACCCGACCAGAAAACATCGCACTGTCGAAATACACCCTGGATATTCTCAACGATTGGCACCGTTGGGCAGGCGTTGCGGGTCAGGATGCTCCTGATCTGAAGTGGCAGCCCAATGGCTATCTTTTTATCGCCGGTGAACACGATATCGACCACTTGCGTTCCAATTATCGCACCCAATTCGACTGCGGTGTGGCATTACGATGGTTTGAGCCGGACGAACTCGCCAAACGCTACCCTGAAATCAGGGTCGCAGACCTCAAAGGGGCGGTGTTGTCACCCCAGGATGGGTGGTTGGATCCGCTGGCGTTTTTTGATGGCATCAGACGAAAGGCCCATGCCCTGGGTGTCCAAATCGAAGAAGCCGAAGTGACCACCCTTCTCACGAGTGGCAACCATGTTACCGGCGTTGAAGTATCAGACGGTAGAACGCTCGCTGCAGACGTCGTTGTGAATGCCGCGGGCACCCGAGCGCCGCACATAGCAGCACTACTTGGCATCGAGCTCCCCGTGGAGCCGATGCGTCGGCACGAGCATTATGCCATCGCTGATGTCTCACTAGACCACCTACCCTTCATCAAGGATGTCGCCGGATTCGCCATCCATGCGCATGCTGGCGGAGTCTCCGTAGGGCTCGTGGATTTCGATCATCCCGGTGGCGAAGATTTCTCCATTGACCAGAACTATTATGCCGAGGTGGTGCAACCAGCGTTAGAACACCGCCTAGCGAATGCCGGAATTTTCGTCGAACAACGGACCTGGACTGGACTGTATGACCAAAACCGCTTTGACGGTAACGCGATAATCGGCAATGTTGCAGGCCATTATGAAAACTTCTACTTTGCTGCAGGATTTTCAGGCCATGGATTCATGCACGCGCTCGGCGTCGGCCGGGGCCTGGCGGAACACATCGTGACGGGAACGTATCAGACGATCGACCTGACAAACCTGGGCTACCAGCGCATTATCGATCAGCGGCCATACCCAGAATTAGGCATCCGCTAGGTCCGTCAGGGTGTGTGGGCAGCTCTAACGCTGAGCCGTTGGCTGTGCGGATGACGTTGTGAACATTTCGAGAATAAGGTCCCGGACGGCGTCTGCTCGATACGTGGCCCGGGCTTCGCGATCGCGAGACAGTACCACGGGTTCCGTTTCCAATGGCGGGTCGATGGTCAGATCGACAATGCGCAAACCCTCATAGGACAGCTCGGTATGCGTTTCTTGAAAGAATAACGAGTAACCAAAACCGCGAGCCACCATGGAGCGCACGGTTTCGTAACTCGTGGATCGGTGAATGACATTGGGGTGCAAGCCCTGACTGTGGAGCAGTCGCAGCGTATTATCCCCGGCCGGCGGTAAGTCCAACAGGATGAGTGGCTCATCTTCCAGTGCTTTCAGGGCTACTGATTGCTGGGTTGCCAGTGGGTGGTTTTCCGGTAGGGAGACGTGGGGCGTGGCGTGGAAGAGTTCGTCTGAAACAACGCCGGTGGGCAAACCGATCTGATAGGAAATCATCATGTCCAGACGCCCCTCAAGAAGCTTTCGGCTCAGCTGCTCTACGGGGCCTTCTTCGATACCCAGGGTAATACGGGGCAGTTGTTGGGTGGTTCGCGCCCAGAGTTCAGGAATGATGGTGGCTGCCAGGGTCGCATAACAGCCGATCTTCACCGAGCCCCGCGGTGTATCGTCACGGTTACCGATCAAGAGCGTCAGTTCTTCCGCCTGGGTCAGCAGGCGCTCGGCGTGTACGAGGAGATCGTGGCCGGCCGTCGTCGTGATGAGGCCCTTGGCGCGACGTCGGATAAACAGTTGCGTGTCGAAGATGGTCTCGAGTTCGGTGACTGCCGAGGACACCGCGTTTGGGGTGACGTACTTGATGTCAGCTGCTGCGGCAAATGATCCGTAATGCGCTGCTGCGATGAACAGCTCAAGCTGGCGGAGGGTGGGTTTGTTGCTGGGGGAGGTCATAGCCAAATTTTAGTGCAGATAAAACAACATTGCCCTCAGTTGCACTTCTTTATTGCCTGCGTCACAGTTAATGGTGTGAACGACAGCACATTCTTTGCGCGTATCGACCGCATCGCCGGGCTGGCGTGGGGTGTCCACGGTTCTTTCCGGGACTACATTCAACGCCTAGCCGACGGCCACGTGGCGGTTCATGATGGTGCTCAGATGTTGGAATCGGGCGAGACCCTGTTTCCGTTGGATGCCGAAGCAGCCTCTCCACACGAGCTGCGCTTTACCGGCAGTCTGGAATTTGGCGGGCATCACGGCATGATGGCTGTCACCGTGCGGCAGCCGTGGCTCGAACACGGTGCCGATGGCTGGCACCTGACCATCGTGGACCCATTTGAGCCTGCGTCGCGGATGGCACTCGTTGCAGTGAAATTCGACGACCGTAATACGGCGACAACCCGGCTGACCGAGGCCGGAACAGACCTATTCATGGGCAACTACACCGAAGGCACGATCTTTGACCCGATGCGAATTGTCGGGGCAGAAAGGGATCACAACTCATGACTACATCACACCACCACGGCAAACCCGCTCCAATTGCGGATTGGGTGACGATCGAAGAGCTCTACCGCGATCCGTTTCCCACCTTCGAACGCCTCCGTGCAGAAGGCGGAGTGCACTGGATCCCGGCCATTGGGCGGTATCTGATCACCTCGTATGATGCCGTGCATGACACCGAGCTGGATCAGGAAACCTTTTCGGCCAATGAAGAGGGTTCGCTGATGATCCGCGCCATGGGGCATTCGATGCTGCGCAAAGACGATCCGGAGCACCGTGTGGAACGTCAGGCCTGGCAGCCGGTGATGCGTCCGTCGGTGGTCAAGAAAACGTGGTCGCCGATTTTTGAGCGCAACGCCCAGCGCTACCTCACCGAACTCAAAGCCAAAGGTCCCGGCGCGGATCTCGTTTGGGACTTTGCTGCACCCTATGCCGGCGAAAACTTGCGCGCCGTCACCGGGCTACATAACGTGACCCAGCAGGATCTGCAGCGCTGGTCGCAGACCATGATTGATGCGACCGGTAACTACGCCGATGATCCGGTGGTATGGGCCAAGGGTGAGGCTTCGTATAACGAGGTTGACGAAGCCCTGGATGAGATGCTGGCCTGGCATAAGAAGCACCAGGACGATTCGATGCTGTCCGCTCTGGTTCGACTTCCCGATTACCAAATGCCGCTGGAATCCATCCGAGCCAACCTGAAGATGACCATCGGTGGGGGACTCAACGAACCGCGCGATGCGATCGGCGTGGCCGCATGGGCACTGATGCAAAACCCAGACCAACTGGCCATGGTCCAAGCCGACCCCGGCCTCTGGGATGCGGTCTTTGACGAGGCGATCCGCTGGGTTGCCCCAATTGGCATGTACTCGCGCCAGACCACTCGCGATGTCGTATTGCAGGGCACGTTCTTACCGGCCGGCGCGAAACTTGGCATCTCGCTGTTGTCGGCCAACCGGGACGAAAACTACTGGAAGAACCCGCAGCGCTTTGATCTAACCCGGACCGGCGAAGGCGCCCACCTGGCGTTTGGTAAAGGTGTGCACGTGTGCCTCGGCGCCTGGGTCGCCCGCGCACAATTTGCTGCAGCCCTGCCAAAGCTGTTCTCCGAGCTGCCAAACCTCGGCCTGATTCCAGACCAGCCGGCAGAAGCCGGCGGCTGGGTCTTCCGCGGCATGGATCTGCTGCCCGTACGCTGGGACGCCGAGCAGTCAACCGTCGAACATACTGAGACACGACCAGCACACGTGGCCATCGTGGGCTCCGGGCCCTCGGGTTGCTACACGGCCCAGGCCATCAAGCGCCGCATGCCGGATGCCCGGGTGACTATCTTCGATAAGTCCCCAACACCCTTTGGGTTGGTGCGCTCCGGTGTCGCCGCCGACCACCAGGGCACCAAGGACGTCGAAGCCCAATTCAGCCAGCTCTTCGAGCGCCACGGAGTTGAATTCGTTGGCTCCACCACGGTGACCACCGGCCAGCCGCTCGACGACGTCGCCATCCACGGTCGACCATCCTTCCATGCGCCAAAAGTCTCCACGATGCACGCCGAGGGCGCCGAAATTACCCTGCAGCAACTGCGCGACACCCACGATGCCGTCGTCGTCGCCACGGGTCTGAGCGCCGATAACGCGCTGACCATTGAGGGCGCCGATGCGCCCCAGGTGTACGGGGCCGGAACGATCGCGCGACTGCTCAACGCTGACGCCGAACAACACCAGGCCACCACCCAGCTGCCGACACTCGGGACGACAACCACGGTGGTGGGCAATGGCAACGTAGCCATGGACATGATCCGGCTGCTGGCCTCAACCGCCGAGCAACTAGCCGCATCTGACATCGACGAACGCACCCATGCCGCGCTGACGGAACAGCTGCACACCATCAACGTGATCGGCCGGTCCGAAGTGGCGGCAGCAAAATTCGATACCGTCATGCTGCGCGAGATCGCCGATCTGCCCGGCATCACCCATACCGTGACCGGTTTCGATCCGGAAACAGCGTCCGATGACGCCCGCGCCAAACTCGTAGCCGAACTGGCAGCACGCCCAGCAGAACCCGCTGCCCGCATGAAGATCAACTGGTACTTCGGGCACACCCCGGAAGCAGTAGTCACTACCGACAACGCCGTCGAAGCGCTTACCCTGGCATCGAGTGCCATGACCTACAAGATCGGCACCACCTCGGTTATCACTGCGATCGGTTTCCACGGCGATCAAACCGTACAGCTGCTCCAGGTCAGCGACGACGCTCGCACCACGGGCCGGGTTGCCAAGGGACTGTATGCTGCTGGTTGGCTGCGCCGCGGACCGGTCGGCACTATTCCGTCCCAGCGCACCGATGCTCGCGAACTGGCCGAGGTTATCGCCGCCGATCTGGCCGACCTTGGTGCGAAACAGGTGGCTGGCATGCCTGCCCTTCGCAATCACCTGGCCCGGTCCACCACCTGGGACGGCTGGTTGATGATCGACGCGTACGAAAAAACCAATGCAGTCGGCTCGCGTCCCCGCACCAAACTGGTTGATGTGCGCAAGCGCCGCTTCATTGCTGCCTCGGCGACGGATCTGCCGCGCTCGCAGCAACCGCAGCACGAGGCGCAACTCAACACCGAGCACCTGCCTCCGCTGACCATCGCCTATGCCACCGAATCCGGCAACGCCGAACTGGTCGCCGAAGAACTCGTGCGCACCCTGGCGAGCCACGCCAATGCCACAACGGTCGACATGTCGTCGATGCAGCCGGCTGATTTCCAAACCGATACACCAATCTTGGTCATTACCTCCAGCTATGACGAAGGCGAACTGCCCACCGGCATTCGTGACCTGCATGCCCAACTGTTGGCAGAGGGGACGGACCTGACGTCGTTGCGCTACGGGCTCTTTGGGCTCGGCGATCGCTCCTATGAGTTCTTCGCCAAAGGCGCCACCCTGGTGGATGAAGCTCTCCAAGCACTGGGCGCCCGGCGCGTCGGTGAGATTGGTCGGCACGACGCCGGTGGCGGCACCTTGGCAACTGACGAAGCCACCGCTTGGGCAGCCACAGTCATCGAGTCGCTGATGCAGCTGGAGGCGGCCGCAATTGCAGTAGCAAGTTAGCAGGAGACAGCAGGCCTCGCGCCTTGTGACCACGGAATTAAACCAAAGTGAGAACAAAAGCTTGACTGTGATTGTTGTCACATGCATAATGGGTTCACGATGGAAACCATCTGGTAGATGCCCGAATGTCGAGACGACTTGCGGCGCTACCGAAGACGCAGATGTGTTGTTCCTGTGTGGTTATATGAGGCGGGAAATCTAATCCTGCTGTACCGCTGAGGTTCTGTGGTTGCGGTACCAAAGCCCGGGGAGGTTCTGACCCCGGGCTTTGCTCGTGCTCAATTACTAGGGCTACGAGCTGAGTCCATTGTTGTGTTCTCGATGACGTCCCAGGCCGGGAATGGCCGATATTCACCAGGCTTCCGGATGGCTTGACCAGTCTCATCGTCGCGGTCTGTTGTAACCCAAGGCATGTCGGCTGCATCTTCAGCAGTAGTACGCTCATCGATGGCCGTGATGAGTTCTATATAATTGCCCCCATAGACCGGTGAGTAGAGAGATTGAACATTGCACAAACAAGAGGTGCGTACAGTTATCTTATCCTTGAGGCCGAGGGTCGATGGGTGCCATGCCCATGCGCGCATCGTGAATGCGGTGGATAATCTCAATCCCTATGGACCCTAAGGCAGCGATCGCCACGGCCGCGATAATAATCGGAGTCGGAGGCAATATGAACTGGTGATACCACAGCAAGACTGGCACGGTGAGCACCAGGATAAACACCACATACAGCCCGATGAGCATGACAATTTTCTGCCAGTTCAAGGGCCGTGAGATGACGTTGAGCAACCACAGACCGGTCAGCGTCAGCGTGATGAATGTTGCGGTTTGCAGTTGTTCCATGACCAGCGGGGCTGCGGGATCTTCTGCGGCAAACGGCAGCACACCACTGAAATCACCGGCCCAGACGCGGGCGTACCAGTTGATGCCCCACAGCGCTGCCACCAGGACTACACCCGTGGGGATAGCGAATTTCAGCGCGCGCGATAAGAATCCGGGCACGTAGCGTCTCGGGTTGGGCATCAGCGCCAGAATAAATGAGGCAATCCCGATGAAGAGGAAGTCTGCGGTCGACATCTGTCGGGGCAAGGCCGGATATTGCCAGGCCAGCAGTGAGAAGAACAACACGAACAAGAACGCGTAGGAGGTTTTGGCCAAGAACAGATGGGCCAGGCGTTCCATGTTGGCGATGACCTTGCGGCCCTCGGCCAGAACGTGGGGCAGTCGCGAGAACTTGGAGTCCAGCAGAACCATGCGCGAGACGGCTTTGGTTGCAGCAGCAGCATCACCCATGGCGATGCCAAGGTCGGCTGTTTTGACGGCCAGAGCATCGTTGACGCCGTCACCTGTCATGGCCACCACGTGGTTGCGGTACTGCAGCGCCTTGACCATTTGTTCTTTTTGATCCGGCGAGACCCGGCCAAAGACCGAGTACTGGTCCATGACCTCGGCCATTTCTTCGATGGTGTCGGGGAGTTGGCGGGCATCGTAACCGGGCCCGGGATGTTCCCAACCGATCTGCCGAGCTACGGCGGCAACCGTATGCGGGGAATCTCCAGAGATGACTTTCAGCTCGACGCCTTGTTCCTGAAAGTATTCGAGCGTCTCACGGGCGTCGTCGCGGACCTTTTCTTCAAATGTCAGGATGGCGGCGGGGGAGAGGTTGGAAGGTAATGCTGCCTCGTCGCCAAACCAAGGTTGCTCGGTGGTCGCGGTACGCGACGGCGTCAGCGAGTGGGCCAGCATCATGGTGCGCGCACCGGTTGAGGAGAGTTCCTTGGCGTGTTGGGAGTACTGGTCTTTGGTGGTCTCATCGACGTTGAGCGCGGGGATGATCGATTCGGGCGCACCCAGGACCCAGGCTCCGGCAGCCGGGGCGGTTGAGCCGGGTCGACCGAAGGCAAAGCCAGACCAGCGGCGTTCCGAAGCAAACGGGATCGCATCGGTTTGCGGCAGGCTAGGGGTATTGGGGAAGGGCTCGCGCAGTGCTGCCGCAGTAATATTTGCGTTGGGGTCTGCTCCGATGTGTCCTAACACGAGCCGCCAACCGCGATCCGTAACGGCCAACTGTTTGGCCTTAGAGAACTGCATAGTGCCTTCGGTCAGCGTGCCGGTTTTATCCAGGCACACGGTGTCGACCCGGGCCAGGATTTCCACGGCGGGCTGCTCTTGAATGAGCACCTTTTTGCCGCTGAGCGTCAGGGCTGCCACGGCAAACGAGATCGTCGTCATCAGGGCCAGCCCCTGGGGGATCATCGTGGTGATACCCGAAATCGTGGCGATCAGCGCCCAGTCCATGGTGCCATCGGCGACAACCTGGTCCCAGCCCCCTAAGGCGTTAATCTGTCCCCAGGCGACCACGGCGATCAACGGGATCAGCACGATCGTGAGCCAGCTGGCGACCTTATCTAAGGCGGCCCGCAACTCGGAGTGGATTTTCGTGAATTTCCGGGCGCGGGTGGTCAGCTTAGCCGCATGGGAGTCGGCCCCGACTCCGGTGATCCGAAAGTAACCGTTGCCGGCCACGACCGAAGTCCCCGACAGCACCGCGGCGCCGGTCGGTTTATAGACCGGATCGGCTTCACCGGTGATCAACGATTCATCGACATCTAAACTTTCCGAAGCCAAGACCAGACCATCTGCGGGAACCTGATCGCCAGCCCGCAAGAAGACGACGTCGTCCAGCACGGCCTCGTGGAGTTGGATCTCGGTGTGCTCGCCGTTGCGATGCACGATGATCCCGTCTTGGTGCAGCAGCGCGATGCGATCGAGTTTCCGTTTGGCCGAGTATTCCTGGACCACCCCGATGATCACATTGGACACCCCGGCGATGGCAAAGATCAGATCCAGCCACCGACCCATGAGCACAATGCCCAACGCACAGAGGAACAGGACCAGGTTGAATAGGGTCAGGATATGAGTGCGCAGAATGGTGGCCAGTGAGCGCGAAGAGTCATCGGGTTGAACGTTGGTCAGTCCAGCGTCGGTTCGGGCACGAACTTGGGCGTCGGTGAGCCCGGATTCCAGTAGGACGTCGTCGTCGATCATCCCTGGATCGGCAACTCCGCGAGCAGTCAACAGCGTGTCGCGATACTCCGCGGAGACATCCACCTGGGATGGTTCGGAGTTGGTCGAAGCCGCGCTGTGACGCAGCGGGGTGGAATCGGACAAAAAGAACTACCTACCTCAAAACGCTCTTGCCCCTTCAATTTTAGCGAGAACTTGGTGAACCGAACTCGTCCGGAAGGTGGAATTTGGCTGTGCACAACACAACGGGTGGGATGATTGCTCACCCCACCCGTTGCTTACCTGGTCTAGTTACCAAAGCGCTTCGGTAAGGCGGTGGCCCACCCTTCGCGCAGTTCGTCAATCGTTGCTGTGAACAGGTCCTGGATTTCCAGAGCCTGGGAACCGGCATCGACCACGCCGATGCGCAGCGACGGGTAGTTGCGCGATTCTGCGATGCCGCGGAACCGGACTTCCCCCGACAGGGGCACGGCGACGAGCGCGCGGGCCTGAGACTCGGAGAACAGCGCGGTGAAGGCGTCGATACCATCGCGTTCGGTGATGTAGTCCAGGTTGATGCGCGCTCCAACCCCGGCTGCCAGGACCATGTCGGCCAGTGCGCCGGCCAGGCCGCCATCAGACAGGTCGTGTGCGGCATCCAGCATGTGGGTGCGCGAAGCGTTGGACAGCAGCCCGGCCAACTGTTGCTCTTTGGCCAGGTCAACTTTTGGTGGAACACCGCCCAGATGGTCGCGCAGGTGGGCGAATTCGGAGCCATCGAGTTCATCGAAGGTTTCACCCAGCAGGTAGATGGCCGAACCATCAAAGGCCGGGTGCAACCAGGATGGCACGGCGGTGGCGACGTCGTCGTAGCGACCCAGGGTCACGATCATTGGGGTCGGGTGGATCGGGGTGTCCACGGTCTGGTTATACAGCGACACGTTGCCACCGGTGACCGGGATACCCAGCTCCATGCAGGCATCGGCGATCCCGCGGGTGGATTCGGCGAACTGCCACATCACACCCGGGTCTTCTGGCGAGCCGAAGTTCAGGCCGTCCGAGATGCCCAGCGGGGTGGCTCCCGAGGTTGCGACATTGCGGTAGGACTCGGCCACGGCCAACTGGGAGCCTGCGTAAGGATCCAGGTAGGTGTAGCGCGAGTTGCAGTCGATGGCCAGGCCGATGCCCATGCCGGTTTCTTCATCCACGCGCAGCACGCCCGAGTCGTTCGGCGCCGCTTGACGGGTGTTGCCACCCACCGAGGTATCGGTCTGCGAGGTGATCCAAGAACGATCCGCCATATTGGCGCTCGCCATCAGCTCGATGACAGCGGCCTTGAGCTCCTCACCGGTTTCCGGCAGATTCGCTGCGGCTTCTGAGGCACGGAACGTGTCAGCCTGGACGGTGTCCAACCACTCGGGGCGCTCATACGGGCGCTCGTAGACCGGTCCGCCATCAGCAACCGTGGTGGGGTCGACGTCGACGATGCGTTCGCCATTCCAGTCGATGGTCAACCGACCCGAGTCGTTGACCTCACCCAGCCACGAGTACTCGACCCCGTATTTGGTCATGATCTCTTCGAATGCGGTCCGATTATCCGGGGTGACCACGGCCATCATGCGTTCTTGGGATTCAGACATCAAAATGTCGCCGGCCGTTAGGCCCTCGTCGCGCAGCAACACGTTGGTCAGTTCGACGTGCATGCCACCGTCACCACCGGCCGCCAGCTCGGAGGTCGCACACGCAATCCCGGCAGCCCCCAGGTCCTGGATGCCTTCGACCAGCGATTTGGCAAAGAGTTCTAGCGTGGCTTCAATGATCACGTTTTCCTGCAGCGGATCCCCGGCCTGCACCACCGGGGTGTTCGCGGCACCCTCGTCATCAAATGCCGCCGAACTCATGGCCGCACCACCGATGCCATCACCGCCGGTGCGCGCACCGAACAGGACAATTTTGTTGCCGGTCCCCGTGGCCTGGGCCAGGCGCAGATCCTCGTGACGCAGCACGCCCACCGCACCTGCGTTGACCAACGGGTTGCCTTGGAATACCGGATCAAATGCGGTTTCACCAGCGATATTTGGCACGCCCAGGATGTTGCCGTAGTGGCCAACACCGGCCACGGCACCTTTGACAATGCGGGCGGTATCTTCATGATCCTCGTGGCCCACGCGCAGCGAATCCAACACGGCCACCGGGCGGGCACCCATCGAAATGATGTCACGCACCACGCCACCAATACCGGTGGCAGCACCCTGGAACGGTTCCAAATACGACGGCGAGTTGTGCGATTCGACCTTGAAGGTCACCGCCCAGCCGTCACCCAGATCGACCACGCCGGCGTTTTCGCCCAAGCCCACCAGCATGTGCTGCTGCATTGCCTCGGTGGTTTTCTCCCCGAACTGACGCAGGTGTACCTTTGAGGATTTATACGAGGTGTGTTCGGACCACATCGACGAATACATCGCCAACTCGGCCTCGGTTGGACGGCGGCCGAGGATATCTCGGATGCGACCGTATTCTTCGGCATTCAGCCCAAGGGCGGCCCAGGGTTGTTCAACTTCGGGGGTCTTCCCGGCGTGAGCGACCGTATCTAGTTGAGTGTTATGCACCGACAACTCCTTCACTGTTGGTTGCACCTGCGGCACGCACCACGGAAATAAATAGGCCCTGACCATCCACACCCATGCCTGGGCCATCTGGATGATCGGTACCAAAGCCTTCTTCGATTGCGTATTCCGGGTTGGCCATCAGTCCCAGCACCAGCCCGTCATCGGAGCTAATGCCAGCAATGTCCCGGGCTGAACCCGAAGAGGAATCCTTGGAACGCATAATCACATTGCCATTGGACTCCAGCGCTTCCAGCTCGGCCTCGGTCGCGGTGTAGCAACCAAACGCAGCCTTCTGGGGTAGCCGAATAACATCGGCTGCTTCGTAAGCATTCGTGATCGCCGAAACAGTATTTTCGACAATGAACTCCACCTGGGCGTGGTGGTAGCCGGGATTGTTATTGGCGATGAACCCGCCGGGTAGCATCCCGGCTTCGGTGAGCACCTGGAACCCATTGCCTAGACCAATAACGGTGAGCTCTTGGGCCTTAACCGCATCGTCCAATACGCTCATAATCGGCTGGGTCGCAGCCAGTGCACCGGGACGCAGATAGTCCCCATAGGAAAAGCCGCCGGGTAAGATCACGACCTTCAGATCAGCCACATCAGGTGCGGTGGTTGTTTTGGGGTGCAGTTTCACCGGTTGTCCACCGGCTAACTCCACGGCGCGGACCACTGAGGCCGCATCCGTTGCCGCGTCGAACATCACGACGCCGATTTTCGGTTCGCTCATTTAGCCACCTCAACGTTGGCAATGTACTCGGTCGATGGGTTGGCTAGCAGTTGAGCCGCCAGTTCTTTGGCACGATCCAGAACATCCGCGGTGACCTCACCATCAACGGTGAGTTCAAAACGCTTTCCTTGGCGCACGGATGAAAACTCGCGGAACCCTAATTCGGGCAGCCGAGCATCGATGGCTTTACCTTGTGGGTCAAGCACCTCTGGCTTCGGCATGACTTCAACGACGATTGTGGGCATGATTGCTCCTGATCTGGAATCTACCAATTGGCACCCCCGATTTTATCGAAAAACCGTCGCCCTTAAATCAATGGGTCGAAACGCCCAACGACGGCGTGAATTCACCGGATGGAATTCACATAACCGTGCTCATAGGCCCAAATCACCGCGTGGATACGATCTTTGACGTCGAGCTTCATTAAAATATTCGACACGTGGGTTTTCACCGTGGCCGGCCCCACAAATAATTCTTCGGCGATATCCGCATTCGATTGGCCTGTGACCAACATCGATAAGATCTCATCCTCGCGTCGGGTCAACGGTACCGGTAAGTCCGGGACCGGGTCTGCCTCGACCTCCGGTGTAACGGTGGGCTCGGTGAACATTCGCTCTAACACCCGGCCGGTTACTTCTGGTGCTAACAGTGACTCCCCGCCAGCTAACACTTGGATGGCGTGAATCAACTGTTCGGGTCCCGCCGTTTTGAGTAAGAACCCCGAAGCACCGGCCTTGAGTGTTTCAAATAAAAAGTCATCCCGATCAAATGTCGTCAGGATGAAAATGGCCGCTCTGGCTTCGGAAGCGGTCAGCGCTTTGGTGGCCTCGATCCCATCCATATGCGGCATCTGCACGTCCATGCACACCACATCGGGATCTAGCGCTTCGACCTGCGCTAATGCCTCGCGACCATCCGAGGCCTCGCCGACCACCTCAAGCCCAGGCTCCGTGGACAAAATAGTGGCCAACCCGGTCCGCAATAACGGCTGGTCATCCACTAATAACACGCGAATTGTTTCTTGGGTCATGAGACTCTTTCCATGGATCGTGCACACGGCACTCGAACAATGACCTTCCAGCCATACGGGGTACGCGGACCATACTCTAACGTGCCCTCCACCGCGTGCACGCGTTCTTTCATCCCCTGAATCCCGGTGCCAGTGCCGTTCAACGTCGGATCATAGGCTTTGCCATTATCTGTCACCGACAACGTAATCGCGGTGTCCCCGTAGTCGAGTTCTACGTTCACCTCGACGTCGTCGCCGGCATGCTTGCGAGTATTCGATAAGGCTTCTTGGGCCACCCGATACAGGGTCAACTCGACGGCGGCCGAGACTTCCACGGGCTCTCCAGACGCCTCAAATGTCGCGGTCTGCGTGGTGGAATCTGCCTGACGGACAAGCTCTGGCAACTGACTAAGATCCGGTAGCGGTTCGGTCGAACCGTCTTGGTCTCGCAGGGTGTAGACCATCGTTTGGAGCTCATGGACTGCTTGGGCTGAGGATGTTTCGATATGTTCGAGCTGTTCCACCACGGCGTCAGGGTCACGTTGGGCTTCGACGAGTCGGCGGGCTGCCGAAGCATGTACGCCCATCACAGTGACGTGGTGGGCTATGACGTCGTGTAGCTCGCGGGCAATATGGAGTCGCTCGGCTTGCACCGCGGCGTCGGCGACTTTTGCATTGGCCTGGGCAAGTTTTCGTGTGCGGTTTCTAATTTCCAGCGTTCTTTGGCACGGTTCCATGCCCGTCCGCCGAAATACCACGCTGCCGCGTAAAAGCCCAGCGAGATGACCAGGGTCGTCCCCAGCACATAGGCGAGATCACCGGTCGATAAGTCTGGCATGGTCTCTGTGGGATCTACGGCCTGGTCGAAACCGACAATGGCGGTCATGGCTATCGAGCCGCACCATTGAACCAGAACTACAACGAATCGGACCCAAAACGCTAATCTTCGATTCGATACCCACGCGCCCACTGAATAGATCGTCATGAACCCAACGAACAGCAGCGAATAGGATTCGGACGAGAAATTTAACGACAGCGCGACGAATGAGAGCGCAACGAACAACAACGTATATATTGCTGCGATCGTGATGGGGAAGCGGCGGTAGAGAACCAACAGGAACGAAATCAATAATGAGAACGCCTGGGTCAGTGCAAAATCGAGTCCGGATTCCGTATAAACATCCGTCATTCGTAACGCCTGGAGGCTCAGCACCGAAACGAATGCGACCACCAGTGCCAGGATGATATCGGTACGTAACCAGTTTTCAGGAAGCCTCCGGACAAACGCGGCCTCCGGCTCCGGTGGCTCGTTTGTTGGTCGGATGCGGTGTGGTGACATAGTGAGAGTGCCTTGAAAGTGGTCGAGTGAGCATACGCGGTATGCTTCATATCCTAGCTAAGGTGGGGGCAGCGTTTTGAGCTGGATGGCACCTCGGGCCGAAAATTGGTGACCGGTTAGTCGAAAGTGGCCAAGTATTCGGCAAGCGGTGTGGCATCTAAGGCAGCCAGCGCGTCAGGTGAAAATGTTGGCTTCGCGGCTTCTTCCGGAAGTCGGATGGATTCTAAGACCTCGATGACTTCAGACCAATTGACATCGTTGTTCAGAAACCATGGTTTTGCGAATCCTAGATTCGGCGACATCGTGATCCAGCCGGGCCCGGCAATGCCCTCAGATTGGTTGAGAATGAACCGGAAGAGCCCTTCATCAGCTTCGGCGGCCGGTTTGACCACAATGGGCGCGGGCCGACGAAGGTGCAGGCTGTACCACAGCGCATCTTTGGAACGCTGCGCTGCCTCGCGAGTATCACCATTTGCAAAATCGAGATAGCGAAGAAACCCCGGATCAAGCTCGGCTAGGGTGTATTCATCTTTGTTGGAGGTCAGAATGACCTGGCGATCCTCTCCCGCGGGCCATCCCCAGTCATCTGTGGCAATCAGCTTGCTCGTAACTGCTTCGGGCGGGGGCAGCATGGGGTGCATATGCATCGGTTGAATACCCAAGGCCCATGCGCGATCCTCGGGCTGTAGGAAAAACTTGGCACCAGGTACTTCCCAGCCGCTGCGGATGAAAAAGAAATCCTCAAGCGTGTAGGACTTCCCAGGGCCGTTGTCATCGAGGTCAGCCAGGTGAAACCAATTGGCATCGGGCGTGAGGCGACCATGCGTCAGTTGGGTGACTTTATCGGGATCCACCAGTGCGCCCCCGAGCGAGAACTCAAACGCGGCGGAAGTCTCCGGCACGTGGTTCGTGAAGACCACGACCGACCATTCATCAATGGTTTCTTCTAACCGGGTCACATCGAATGCACCGGCGTCATAGGAGTGAATGCGATGCAGTGTGACGTGGTTGGATAAATAGACGCGCAGGGCCCGCCCGGAGGAGTGGCGCAAGAATTTTGTGGGCAACACCCATGCCGACACGGCGTTTGGCGCCAGGAATTTGTGGGTGGCAAGAACGAAGTGGCTGTACAGATCAGCAATGCCGGTGGGTCGAATGCCGGAGGATGCTTCGGCGGCGTCGGCGGCCCGAATTTTGGCATCGGATGATAACCGGTGATGAAAGGTGGCCGGTGGTCGAGACAGCACCATGCTGGCCTGCGGCAGATCATTGGACGGCAGGTCTAAGAAGTCGCGTGCGAGGATTTCTAGACCGGCCGGGGCCCACAGGTCGTGTGCAAGGGTCGCAAACTGGTCATCGCGTTCGACACCGTGGGCGGTGTGAATATTGAGTGTCCCGTGGCGGTCAGCGACGTGGTGCAATAGGGCCGAGAAGAAGATGCCGGTGCCGACGCAGGGTTCCAAAAAGTCGATATCCGATCCCGAATGATAACGCAGCGCAAGCCCGGTGATGTCACTGGCTTCGGGAAACGGGGTGGCGCCTTGTTCTGCTGGATCTGCTTTGGTGCTGGAGCGGAGTTTTTCTAAGAAGGCCTGTCCGGTTTGACGCACGGTCTCAGTCCCTGTGACGTCGAAGTCGAAATCCAGCAACCTTGCCTCCTCCCACCGCACAACGGCCTCGGTGCCGTCTAGCTCCAACACTAATGTGTCAAGTCGGCCACACCGTCGATGTTTGCGAATGTGTAGCATATCGGCTCGAATTGCTGAAATTGGGGAAAACGCGCCCTGTGAGCCGAGGCGGTGGGATAAACAAACTGATGGATCAAGAAACCCCAGAGCCATCGCAGCGGAATCCTGCGATGGCCCTGGGGTGAACGTTGTGGGTCGGTAGCCGTTAGCGGCCGGTACCGCCGTGAACTTTGGCGACTTCTTCGGCATCCAAACCGAAGGCCGTGTGGATCTCGCGGACGGCGTCTTGGAGTTTGTCTTCTGCGGTGACCACGGAGATGCGGATCTCGGAAGTCGAGATCAGGTCGATATTGGCGCCAGCTTTGTGCAGCGCGTCAAAGAAGGTGGCTGACACGCCGGGGTTGGAACGCATGCCGGCACCGATCAGCGAGATCTTGCCGATGTTGCGCTGGTGTGCGACGTCTTCAAACCCGATACGGTCTTGAGCGGCGCGCAGTGCGGCGATCGTGTCTTTGCCCTGGTTCAGCGGGACGGTAAAGGAAATATCGGTTGCCCCGGCGCCGGCGCGGGATGGGTTTTGCACGATCATATCGATGTTCGTGTTGGCATCGGCGATGACTTTGAAGATTTCGGCGGCTTTGCCCGGAATGTCTGGGACCCCGACGATGGTCACTTTGGCTTCGGAGGTGTCGTGGGCGACACCGGCGACGATTGGCTGTTCCATGGGTTGGCCTTCTGGTAGTTGGATGGTGTCTTGTTCATCTGGGATGACCCAGGTGCCTTCTTCATCGGTGAAGGACGACCGGACGTGGAGTTTGACGCCGAATCGGCGGGCGTATTCCACCGCACGCAGGTGCAGGATTTTGGACCCGGACGCAGCCAGTTCTAGCATTTCTTCCGAGGTAATTTCCGGGATTTTTGATGCCGAAGGCACCAGGCGCGGGTCAGCGGTGTAGATGCCGTCGACGTCGGTGTAAATTTCACAAGCGTCAGCATCAAGTGCTGCGGCGAGGGCGACGGCGGTGGTATCGGATCCGCCACGACCCATGGTCGTGATGTCCTTGGACTCGGGTGACATGCCCTGAAAGCCGGCCACGATGGCCACATTGCCGTCGTCGATGGCTTCTTTAATTCTGGTGGGGGAGACCCGGGTGATGCGGGCCTGGCCGTGGTAGGTGTCGGTCATCATCCCGGCCTGCGAACCGGTAAAGGACCGGGCGCGCGAGCCGTTGGCGTTGACGGCCATGGCCAGCAGGGCCATCGAGATCCGTTCACCCGAGGACAGCAGGATGTCCATTTCCCGTTTTGGCGCATCGTCAGTGACTTCGGCTGCCAAATCCAGCAGGTCATCGGTGGTATCGCCCATTGCGGAGACGACGACGACCACTTGGTGACCGGCGCGCTGGGTGGCGACCACTCGGCGGGCGACGCGTTGAATGCCTTCGGCGTCGGCCACGGACGAGCCGCCGTATTTTTGGATGATCAGGCTCATAACTACCTTTTGGTTAGAACATGGGACTGCGGTTAAGTGTAACGGCTGGGCTCTTGGGCTTCGCTAAAGTTTGCGTCGTCCTTCAAACGCCCGACCCAGGGTCACTTCATCGGCGTATTCCAAATCCCCTCCGACCGGCAAGCCCGAAGCCAGCCGGGACAGCGTAATGCCAACGGGCGAGAGCATACGGGTCAGATAGGTTGCGGTCGCTTCACCCTCGAGGTTTGGGTTGGTCGCGATAATGACCTCGGTGACCGTGTCATCTTGTAGCCGGGTGAGCAGCTCGCGCACGCGCAACTGTTCGGGTCCGATCCCGCCGATCGGGTTGATCGCCCCGCCGAGCACATGGTACCGCCCGTTGAAGGTGCGGGTGCGTTCGATCGCGATGACGTCTTGGGATTCTTCGACGACGCACAGCAGTCCGGCGTCGCGGTGTTCGTCGCGACAGATCGCACAGATTTCGTGTTCGGAAACATTGAAGCAGATCTCGCACAGCCGGATCTTGGATTTGACGTCGGTAATCGCGTGGGCCAGGGCGACCATGTCGTCTTCGGAGGCTTCCAGGATGTGGAAGGCGATGCGCTGGGCAGATTTTGGGCCGATGCCGGGGAGTCTGCCGAGCTCATCGATGAGGGTTTGTACCGCACCGTCGTACACGTGGGTGCCTTCTTTCGTTCAGGTGGTGGCAGCGTTGCTAGACCTTGGGTGTGCCATCGGGGTTGCGTTCTTCGATCAACCGCGCGTTGAGGACTTCTTCGACGACGCGCCGTCCGGCGATTCCAGATTCTTCGATGATCTCGTCATCATCCGAGGCATAGTCGTCGTCATCGTCGGTCGGTTCATCCTTGTGGACGGCCGGTTCGGCGTCCTGTTGTGCGGATGGTTCGCCCGCGTATTGGGCGACCATGTCAGCGAACCGCGAGCCGGCGGGTTTGGTGTGTTCACGCTGGGGTTTCGTGGGCGCGGGCGCCGAGGGGATGACGTCGCTGAAGCGGCGTTTGAACTCTTCGCGCAGTTCGGCCTCGGATTTCGCAAAGGCCGGGACAAAGGGTTCATCGTCCGGGGCAGACCGCGGAATAAAGCCGGCGTACCCGTCGGCGGCTACCGGCTCGGGCTCGGAGGAAAACTCCGGTGCGGGCTGCGGGCTCGCTTCAGGCACCGGGGTGTGACCGGCCGGTGGTCCCGGTTGCGGGTCGGGTTGGGTTGCAGGCTCGGGTCGTTCGGGCGCTGTTGCCGGTGGTTGGTGTTGGGCAGGCGGTTGTTGGTCCGGCAGGCCCTGCTGCCAGTCGTCTTCCGGTGGCGGCATCCAATCGTCTTCGGGTGGACCCCAGTTGGGATCGGAAGCACCCCATCCGGGCTCGTCTGGTTGACCCCAAGCGGGTTGTGCAGGTTGTCCCCAGGTCTGATTCGGCTCACCAGAACCCCACCCGGCAACCCCGGTGGCCGGAGCAGCGGGGTGGATCGGGTCGGGCTGGGCTTGTTGTGGGCGCTGCTGGCCCGGTTGTTGCTCAGGCTGTTGTTGAGCCGGCGCGTGGGATGGTTGGGCTTGTGGTTGCGGGGGCTCGACCTGGGGTGACGACGGCGATACCGGTGACTGCGGAGATTGGGGCGACGCGGGCGATACCGGCGATTGCGGGGTTCCCACTGGTTCTGCGCGAGGCGTTGGGACCGCAGCCTGCGGTGGCACCGGTGGTGCCGGTTGCTGATCCTGGGGTCGGCCAGGTGCTGGCTGAGCTGGCTGTTGGGCCGATGGTTGTGGTTGTCTTTGGGCTGGTGCCTGGTGAGGCTGTGGCCGAGCCGGGCGGCTAGGTGCTTTTGGGGAACCACCATCCGAGGTTCCGGAAATCAGGTCGAGCTCCGGCTGGATGCCCAGCACGTTGTGGAACCCGGCGGCCAGCAGTTTTTCGCCACCGCGCTGCTGCACGGTGTTGCGGGCGCCGTCGTTATCGAAACCGATGGTCAACAGGGTGCCGTCGTAGCCAACGACCTGGGCGTTGCCGTTCACGGTCATCCAGATCAGACGCGACTCATTTTTCAAAAACTCAAGCACTTCGGGCCAAGCGCGGCGCACCATTTCCACCTGAGACGGTTGTTGTGTTGACTGCTGCGCGGCAGGCTGCTGAGGCGCTTCCGGTTCAGGCTGGGTGTGCTGTTGCGCAGCTTCCGGTTGTTGGGGCGGCACGGGTTCGGGACGCTGCGGTTGCTGCGGTGCTGGTTGCGGCCTCGGCTGGTCACTAGGGGCCGCGGGTTGTGCTGACTGAGTCGGCATCGGTGCAGGCTGTGGCGCGGGTTGCGCTGACTGAGCCGGTATCGGTGCAGGCTGTGGTTCGGCTGGCTCGGGGCGCACTGGCTCAGCCGGTGCAACATCTGCAGCTTCCTCGTCCTCATCGCGACCCAGAGCGGCCCGTGCGGCAGCGGCACCGGAAAGGCCGGTTTCTTCGGAGCGCACAGTGGTAGGGGCCGGAGTCGGGTGCTCGGCTGCGGCGGCCTCGGGCACCCCGCCGTATTGGAGACGACGTTCCAACCGATCAATGCGAGCGGCCAAACCGCGTTCGGTCTCATCGGTGGCCGGCAGCATGAGCCGTGCCATGAGCAGTTCTAGGTGTAACCGCGGCGAGGTCGCCCCCGACATCTGGGTCAGCGCTGCAGCGGTAATATCGGCCGCCCGTGAGACTTCGGCGGGTCCCAGCTGTTGTGCTTGGGCCTCCAGTCTGCGCAGCTGGTCGGTGGGCATGCCATGCAAAATCCCCGGGGCCTGTTCGGGTGCGGCTTTGACAATAACGACGTCGCGGAAGCGTTCCAGGAGATCCTGAACAAATCGTTCGGGGTCCTGCCCGGACTGAATGACCTGGTCAACCACGTGGAACACGGTGTTTGAGTCCTCAGCGGCCAGCGCATTGACGACGTCGTCTAACAGGTTCTCCGGGGTGAAGCCCAACAGGTTCACGGCCAGGTCATAGCTGACACCGTCTTCGGTGGCACCGGCAATGAGCTGATCTAATACTGAGAGCGTGTCGCGGACCGAGCCACCACCGGCACGAATGACCAGCGACAGGACACCCGGGGCAATTGATACGTTTTCGGCAGCCGCCAGTGCTTCGAGATGCTCCATGAGCGGTTCGGGCGGCACGAGCCGGAACGGGTAATGGTGAGTCCGCGACCTGATGGTCCCGATGACCTTATCGGGCTCGGTTGTGGCAAAAATAAACTTAATGTGTTCGGGAGGTTCTTCAACAATTTTCAACAGCGCGTTGAAACCGGCCGAGGTGACCATGTGCGCTTCGTCAATGATGAAGATCTTGTACCGATCGCGGGTGGGCGCAAAGGTGGCCCGCTCGCGCAGATCACGGGCGTCGTCGACACCACCGTGGGAGGCCGCGTCAATTTCAATAACATCCAGCGACCCCGGGCCGCCGGTGGCCAAATCTACGCACGAGTCACAGGTCCCACACGGGGTCGCGGTGGGGCCCTGGGCACAGTTCAAACAGCGCGCCAGAATACGTGCCGAGGTGGTTTTACCGCAGCCGCGAGGGCCTGAGAACAGGTAGGCGTGATTAATCCGGTGTTTGTCGATCGCATTAGCCAGCGGCACGGTCACGTGCTCCTGGCCGATCACTTCTTCAAACGTATCCGGACGGTAGCGGCGATATAAAGCGGTGGTCACTCTCAATACCCTAGCGTGGCAACGATGGCTTCGGCACCAGCATTATCTGCTGGCCGAACTGTACCACTAGACTTTATTCCGCTAGGCCGTCGAAAGGAAAACTCATGGCTGACACTGGTTCGACCTCGGGTCTTACGCGCGAGCTGCTCGATATGGTCTTCGACAACGCGCACACCACGAACACGTTTTCCAACGACGCCGTAGACCCCGCCGTGATTGCCGCGGTGTATGAGGACATTCGCTGGGCTCCAACGCAGATGAACTCCCAGCCACTACGCCTCACGCTGGTCCATACTGCTACGTCCCGGGCACGTTTGGCCCCGCACATGCGCAAGGGCAACCGGGACAAAACCCTTGCAGCGCCCATGACTATTCTTGCGGCCTGGGATCCCTACTGGCATCGACAACTTTCAGTGCTAGCGCCACATAAGGCCGGTGCTCGAGACAAACTCGAAGACGATCCGGCCGCGCGTCAAGAAATTGGGCAGCGCTCAGCACACCTGCAGATCGGGTATCTGATTGTGGGCCTGCGCGCCCACGGACTGCATGTCGGTCCGATGACCGGGTTTAATGCAACAGGCGTCGACGAGGAATTTCATACCGACACCGGGTGGCGAACCGAAGTGATCATCAACGTCGGGTGGGCACCCAATGCCAATGATCCTGCAGCGATTCGAACCCGGGCCGGTCGATTATCCTTCGACGACGCCTGTCAGATTATCTAGTGCTGAAGGTTATGGGGTCAGGGAATCAATCCAGTCTTGGTTTTCATCCATCCACGCCCGGATGACCTCTTCGTACTGGTCTTGTTCAACTTCTTCTTCGAACAGAACAACTTCAAGATCCTGGAGTCGTTCGGTCTCAATCTCAAAGTTTGACAGCCATTCGAACACTTCGGGCTGGTCTTCGGAGAAGCCCTCACGAGCATAAATGGTCATGTTTTCTTCTTGACCGAGTGCTTCTTTGGGATCTTCTAATGCTTTGATGTCATAGGTGTTAAATGCCCAGTGCGGACGCCACAAGGTGACCGCAATCGGGTCGCCATTGCTCGTTGCGGTTGCTACTTCTTGCAGCATCGCAGGGGTCGAGGAGGTTCTAAAGTCCCAGTCATCCAAACCGTATTCCGGGATGACGAATTGCTCAGTACGCTCAGTCAGCCCTGCGCCTGGCTCAATGCCCACCAGGCGGCTGTCGAAGAGCTCAGCGTGATCGGCAAGGTCATCCAGTGAATCAAAGGGAGCATCTTCATGGACAGCAATGACCTGGTTGGCATCGCTGTTCCACACCCCGACCTGTTCAAGGCTGTCGCCGTATTCGTCAAGATAATCAGCGTGTGTCACCGGCTGCCATATATTCATGTTGAAATCCATGTCACCGGTCGTCAGCGCGGAGAAGCTCGGGGCCAGGTCCATGTAGGTCTTATTGACCGTGTAGCCTTCATCTTCCAGGATCAAGGACCACAGTTCAGCAACTGCAATGCCTTCTTCCCAACCGTGGTTGATGGCAATATTAATTTCGTCGCCGCCCTCGCCGGAACCGGTATCAGCGGTCTCGCCGTCGCCACAAGCGGTGAAAGCAAGTCCAGCCGCAGCTGCAAGGGCGGTCATACGACCAAAAACGCGGAATTTTTTCTGTGCGGAATTGCGCATAATTTTCCTCTGTGTAAGCGAGCAGGTTGTTCCACGGTAGCACCAGTCACATATCGGTCCAAGGGTCTATTGATGCTTGAAGACAACTCTGATGAAAACCAGAAACAGGGACTATACTGCCTAGGTGCACCATATAGAGGGGATGCGGTGAGCACTATCGGACCCGAGCGCGCTGCCAATCTAACTGCCGAACTGCACAGGAAACTATCACTTGATCAGGCGCTGCACTATGATCTGGTGATCGAAAATGATCTCACCGGACGCGCTGTCCTCGCCGTGCTCTGGGCACACCGGTCGCTGCTCACGGTGCACATCGCCACTGACGAGCCGACCGCATCCGCTGTGCAGGCCTTAAAAACCGCTCTGGAAACCGTGCGAAACGCCCCAGCAGTGCAGCTGATAACTCCCCATCGTGCGCACCAGCTGGTTGCTGGATCGAAGCCTCTGATCTGGGCCATCGACGGCGAGCGGACTGATCAAGACCTCCGCACCACACTCCAAGACCGGGATCCAGCTTCCACCGTGATGCCGCTGTGTGCCGGATTTGAGGCACTGGAGGGCAACCGGCCTGATCAAAGGCATCCGCTGCATGAGCTGGTGCTGCGCGATG
>ERZ1032895.9-NODE-9-length-77482-cov-12.845545_pt1 | contig 77482 bp, 82 predicted proteins | sample MGYA00516687_ERZ1032895 | MGnify/ENA primary metagenome ERZ1032895 (study PRJEB33719, sample SAMN04261600) | wastewater metagenome | biome: rural village; feature: latrine urine exit; material: soil | place: El Salvador | collected 2013-01-14 ... | reverse complement strand
GGGGTCGTTAGAGGCATTCAAACATGCGAGCAATGCCTCAGCAGATGTAGGGGCAGTCATTCGTCGTCTCCAAGATTAAGTTCATCAGGTCTGCGTTTTACAAACATCAGTAATACGGTTTGGACGTTATAGCCGCCCTTAACGAGACCGGTCTGTGCGGACATGTAGGCGTGGATCGCCTCTAGCACAATACCCTGCGTCTCACGGATCTCCCCATCGGCCTCGTAGATGAATTTCACAGGGATGCCGGGATAGCACCGCCTGGCAGCAGGCTCAGCGCCGCCGCGATGAGCAGCAGGAGGAGCGGCAGACGGCTCGGGAGACGCTGCAACAGGCCGAGTGGGAACATGCCGAGGCCGTCGAGCAGGCCCGCGAGGCCGAGGTGCGCCGGGATACCCTGCGCGAGACCATGGGCGCCGAGGTGCAGGAGCTGGAGCGTCAGCTGGCGGCTATTCAGGAGCAGAGCGCTACGCTGGCCCTGCAGCAGCGCGAGCTCGCTTCACGCTTCGAGACGCTGCTGGGTGAAGTGGCGCGTCTGGCCGAGAAGGTGGCCCACGGCGAGCAGCGCCTGGCCGAGCTGGATGAGCGCCGCGCCGAGAGGATCGCCGCCTTGCGGGCCCTGGTGGAGGAGGGGCTGCTGCGTGTTGCCGCCCCGGAGACCTTCGCAGCGGAGGAGTCTCCGACCTCCTGGGCGGCGGATCCCACCGTGCGCCTGGCCCGCGCTGCCGTCCAGGCGACCGCCATGGTCGATGCCTCCGACGAGAGCTGGCATGCCCACCAAGGGCGGCTCCACGAGCATATCAAGGGGCTCACCGACGTGCTCTCCCGCGGCGGTCACGACTGCGTCGCCGAGGCCCGCGACGATCTGCTGCTGGTGCGTATCGTCTTCCAGGGGCGGCGCCAGGATCCCGATGCCCTGCATCGCCAGCTCAACGACGAGATCAGTCAGCGTCAGGCTCTGCTCAATGCCCGCGAGCGGGAGCTGCTCGAGAATTACCTGATCGACGAGGTGGCCAGCCACATTCAGGAGCGCATCACCGCCACCGAACGCCATGTGCTGGAGATGAACCGCGAGCTGGAGAGCCGGCCCACCAGTACCGGCATGCGGTTGCGCATTCGCTGGCAGGCCCTCACCGAAGGGCAGAGTGCCGGCGGCATGACGGCGCCGGCGGGACTGGTCGACGTCTGTCAGCGGCTGCGTCGCCAGGCCCTGGATGCCTGGTCGCCGGAGGATCGTGACGTGGTGGGCGACTTCTTGCGCCGGCGCATCGAGGAGGCACGGGCCAGCGATGAGGGTGGTGCCCTGCAGGAAATCCTCGAGCGCGCCCTGGACTACCGCTTCTGGCACCGCTTCGTGGTGGAGCGTTATCAGAACGGCCAGTGGCGCCCCGCCTATGGACCCGCCTCGGGGGGCGAGCGGGCGCTGGTGATCACGCTGCCGCTGTTTGCCGCCGCGGCCAGCCACTACGGCAGTGCCCATCCCGATGCACCGCGTTTAGTGATGCTCGATGAGGTGTTCGCCGGCATCGATGACGACGCTCGGGCCAAGAGCATGGGCCTGCTGGCCCAGTTCGACCTCGACGCTGTGATGACCTCGGAGCGGGAGTGGGGCTGCTATCCTGACGTGCCGGGGCTCGCCATTGCCCAGTTGGTGCGTCGCGAAGGCGTCGATGCCGTCCACGTCACCCGCTGGAAATGGGACGGCAAACGTCGGGTACGGGATGAGATGCCCGTCAGCCAAGTGTCCCAGACGATCGCGGAAGCCGCGGAGACGGTGGCGCCGGGCGGCATGGATAGCCTGTTTTGAAGGATCGTGAGCGCCTGCAGCGGCTGCTGGGCGGTCCGGGGCTGGCTCGGCTGCGTCAGCGGCTGGCTCGCAAGCTGGTGCGAGAGGGTGGCGGGCAGCTGACCCTGAGCCGGGCCAGCGATACCGAGCGCGCCGCGGTTGAGCGTCTGGTAGGGCGAGCTCCGCGCCGGGGGAAGTCGCTAAGCGTGAATACCGAGATGCTCTCTCAGGCTTTGGCGAGGGCCGATGTGGCGAAGGATCTCCGGGCCGCCCTGGAGGCGCTGGATGGCCCCCTGGTGGATAGCCGGGTCGAGCGAGACGCAGCACGGCGGCGCTGGAACGATCTTCTCGAGGACTTTCGCACCGAGGCTGAGCGCCTGGGGGTGAGCGGCTGGCTGGAGGATCTGCGCGGCGGTGGCCAGCTCAAGCGCTTGGCGGGAGGCCGTGAACCCCAAGCGAAGCGACTGCTCGAACAGTCGCTCAGCGTGCTCGAAAGGCTGTCTGTGCAGGGCATGACGCTCAGCACCCTGGCCGCCGAGTGCCTGGGCGATGCCCACGCCCTGGATGCCGGCCGGCCCGTCTCGGCCCTGGTAAGACGCGCTCTGGCCCGGCACTGGCGGGGCGGTGTGGCGCTGGCCAATCCCGACGATCGTACGATATGGGCCCACGCCGGCGTGCTGTTGGGCGGGGATATCACCAGCGCGGTGCTGGTTCAGTGTCTACCGGTGCGTGGCGAGGCTGATTTGGGCGCGGCGCTCAGGGAGTACCATGATCTCGCCGAACCGACCTGGCTGACGCTGCGACAGTTGCTGCGTCGCCCTCCCGTGTGGGATGTCCGCGGCCGCGATGTCTTCGTCTGCGAGAACCCGGCGGTACTGGCCGAGGCCGCCGAACGGCTGGGGCGCGACGCCGCGCCGCTGATCGCCACCTGGGGGCGTCCCGGGGCCGCCGTGTTGACCCTTCTCGAACAGTTGGAGGCCGCCGGCGCCGTGCTGCACTATCACGGCGACTTTGACTGGCCCGGCATCAGTATCGCCAACGCGCTGCTGGCACGCTTTTCCATGCGTCCCTGGCGGATGGGGGCGGCGGATCTGGAAGCATGTGCCCATCTCGAAGGCAAGTCGCTGGAGGGCAAGCCACTGGATGCCGGTTGGGATCCTCGCCTGCGTGCTGTACTGGAGACGCGGGGCAGGGCGCTGCATGAGGAGCAGCTGATCGAGACTCTGCTGGGCGATCTGCGGCTGGCGTCACGACCTCAGGGCTAGGGCGGCAGCGGTATCTGCCGCGGCCAGTCGTTGGCAACCACGAAGAAACGTAGCCAGCTGTGGGGAATGCCGGCGGGATAGCCGTCCGGATAGCGCAGTGCCAGCTGTACAGGTGCTGTCTCGGTGGCGAAATGATTGGCCAGCTGATGGCTCAATCGGGCCAGAGGCACGAGCTGCTCGAACGGTGGCAAGGCCAGCCAGTGCGGCCTGCTCAGCCAGGCACCGTGCATGCCTCTGGGCAATCGGTCAGTCAGACGCTGCCAGTTACGCCAGTGCAGCCACTGCCCCTTGAGATGCCGAGGGTTGGCCTGGCGCGGCGCGGGCAGGGTCCGGTCCAGAGGGTAGAACAGCACCCCCGGCATGGCCAAGCGCTGGAGCAGGCGACCAGGTGGGCAGATGCCCAGGTGGCTGGCCAGGGCGTCGCGCGCCTGGGGCGTGTTGGCCATGGGCAGCTGATGCTTCTGCAGATGTGCGCGCTTGATCGCCAGGCTGTCCATGCCGCCGGGGCCGATCCAGCGCGCCTGGTCATCCGGCTCGCCGGGCCCGTCGGGCAGCCCCAGGTAATATTTGATGGTGACTTCGAGATGAATCGGCAGGCCAGATTTCCGGCAGGTATACAGCAGGTCAAGCTCGCCCAGGGTTCGCTGAGCCTCGATGACCGGCAAGTTGTGGGCCAGCAGCCGCGTACCCGGCGCCAAGGCTAGCAGGCGCTGCCAGAGCCGCTCATGATACAGGCCCAGCCGATGGTCAAAGGCCTCGCCGAACTGCGGTTCCAGCGGCTCGGACCTGGTATCCAACTGGCTCAGGAATCTCTGTCTGATCTGCGGATCGTCCAGGCCGAGTTCTTCGAGGCTGGGGCGTTGAGCGTCATCCAGATGCAGCAGGTCCGGGGCATCGATCAGCCAGGCCAGATCGCGTACCAGCGGGTGCTGCCAATTATCGAGCTGTGCGGAGGTGAGCGGCTGGGGCATGGCTGTTAGGCTTTCGTTAGTTGACGATAGGGGCTGAACAGTGGAACGGTGTCCCTTGTGAAGACGCCGGATAAAAGCGGGTGCATGAGGGATGCGAAATGGGCTGTCTACCTGGAGTTGATCCCCGGACCTTGTCTCAGGGCATCATTGGTTGCATCCCCTATACTCACCATACCTGTTAATTCACCTTGTTTGTTAATTCACCTTGGGTGGTAATCATGAAACCAGTACTGACACGCCTTGTCACCGTTACCATGGCAGCCGGAAGCCTGATGACCCTGGGTCTTGTCCAGGCAGCGGAGCCTGTAGTGATAGGCTCCAAGATCGACACCGAAGGCTCGGTGCTGGGCCAGCTGGTCATGCAGCGGCTCAAGAATGGGGGCCTGGAGGTGGAGGATCGGCTGCAGCTGGGGGTGACCAGCATCGTGCGTCAGGCGCTGGTATCCGGCGAGATCGACATCTACCCCGAGTACACTGGCAACGGGGCCTTCTTCTTCGACATGACCGACAGCCCGGTGTGGCAGGATGCCGACGATGCCTACGCCACCGTGCGTGACAAAGATCTCGAGGCCAACCAGCTGGTGTGGCTGACGCCGGCGCCGGCCAACAACACCTGGGCGATCAGCGTGCGCGGCGATCTGGCTCGCGAGCACGGGCTGACAAGCCTTGAAGATCTGGCCGACTATCTGGAAGAGGGCGGCGAACTCAAGCTGGCAGCCAGCGCCGAGTTCGTCGAGTCGCCCCAGGCGCTGCCGGCCTTCCAGCAGGCCTATGGCTTCGAGCTGAGTCAGGACCAGATGCTGGTGCTTTCCGGCGGCAACACGGCGGCCACCATGCGCGCTGCGGCGCTGGAAACCGACGGCGTCAATGCCGCCATGACCTATGGTACCGACGGCGGGCTGCAGGCGCTGGACCTGCTGGTGCTGGACGACAATCTCGGCGTGCAGCCGGTCTACCAGCCGGCACCGGTGGTGCGCCAGAGCGTGCTGGAGGCTAATCCCGAAATCGAAACGCTGCTGGCGCCGGTGTTCGAGGCGCTGGATCGCGACACCCTGCAGCGCCTCAATGGCGATGTGGCGGTGAACGGCCTCGACCCTGCCGGAGTGGCGGCGGATTTCCTTGCCACCCTCGACGAATGAGCCCTGCGTGGACCTTGCCAAATCACGGGTGACATCGACCAACCCTGTACTGATTTGCCTGCTGAGCGGCGTCATGCTGGCCTGGGTGCTGCTCGCTTCGGTCAGCGTGGCACCCAATCGCATCGTGCCCGGCACAAGCTACGACGCGGCGGATGTGGCTGGCTGGCTGGGGCTTGCTCTTGGTCTGCTTCCAGCGATTGTGGCGGCGGGGCTGGCCTTGCATGCCGGTCGTCGGCAGCTGCAGCTGATCATGCTGCTGGTGCTGTTGATGCTGGCGGGGCTGCCGCTGTGGCTGGCGCTCGCCGCTCATTTCCTGGTAGACCCCGAGCTGCCCGGTGCGCGGCTCGGCGTCGGTGCCGGCGTATGGGTGGTGCTGTTTCTGCTGCTGCTGGGCATGCTCGAAGTGCGCACCCGGCTAGGTCTATCTCGGTGGCTGGGGGCGACGATGCTGCTGGTGCCGCTGGCGAGTCTTGCTGCCGTGTTGGTGGCCACCCCCTGGCTTGACAGCCTGGCGCTGCGCCGTGAGTTCGTGACGCGCAGCGATGCGTTTTTTGTCGCCGTGGGTGAGCACCTGCTATTGGTTGGTGCTGCCGTGGGCTGTGGTCTGATCATTGGCGTTTGCCTGGCGATGATCATGCGCCACTGGCCGCGCCTGCACGGGCCGGGTTTTACCCTGCTCAATTTTTTGCAGACCATTCCCAGCCTGGCCCTGTTCGGGCTGCTGCTCGCACCGCTGGCTTGGCTGGCCGCCGAGCTGCCCTGGCTTGCCGAGTTCGGGGTCAGCGGCATTGGCTGGGCGCCTGCACTGCTGGCGCTGATCGGCTACAGTCTGCTGCCCATGGTGCGCAATACCTTCGTGGCGCTGGACGAGGTAGATCCGGCGGTGATCGACGCTGCCAGGGGCATGGGCATGACCTCGGGCCAGGTATTTCGTCAGGTGCGCTTGCCGCTGGCCTTGCCGGTGCTGCTGGAGGGCGTTCGCATTACCACGGTGCAGGCCATCGGGCTGACCGCCGTGGCGGCGTTGATCGGTGCCGGCGGGCTTGGCCGTTTCATCTTCCAGGGTCTGGGCCAGGCGGCCATGGATCTTGTGCTGCTTGGTGCCTTGCCGATCCTGATCATGGCGCTGGTGGCCGATGCTCTGTTCGGGGCGCTGGGCGAATGGCTGCGACCGGGAGGCGCTGCATGATTGAACTGAAGAAGGTCAGCCGCCGCTTTGGCGAGGTCATGGCGGTACGCGAGCTGAGTCTGACCATCGACAAGGGCGAGTTTTGCGTGTTGGTCGGCACCTCCGGCTGCGGCAAGTCGACCACCCTGCGCATGATCAATCGGCTGATCGAGCACAGCGCCGGGGAGATCCATATCGATGGCCAGCCGATTCGCGACTTTCGCGGAGAAGTGCTGCGGCGGCGCATCGGCTATGTGATTCAGAGCATCGGTCTGTTTCCGCACTGGACGGTGGCGCGCAATATCGGGCTGGTGCCCCGCCTGCTGGGCTGGAAGCCCCAGCGCATTGCCCAGCGGGTCGAGGAGCTGATGACGCTGCTCGACATGAGTAACAAACGGTTTGCCGACAAGTATCCGCGCCAGCTGTCCGGCGGTCAGGCCCAGCGAGTCGGGGTTGCCCGGGCGCTGGCCGCCGATCCCGACATCTTGCTGATGGATGAGCCCTTCGGCGCGTTGGATCCGCTGACGCGGGACGGCCTGCAGGACGAACTGCGCTCGCTGCATTCGCGACTCAACAAGACCATCGTATTCGTGACCCACGACATGAACGAGGCGCTGCGGCTGGCCGACCGGCTGGTGGTCATGCACGAGGGCCAGATCCGCCAGCAGGGCCGGCCCATCGACCTGCTGCGCGAGCCGGCCGATGAATTCGTCGAGTCGCTGCTGGGTGGCAGTGACCGTGGCCTGAAGGAGGCGGCCTTGACGCCGGTGTCGGCGCGGATGCGGCAGGGAGCGAGCGCTGCTGACCTGCCGGTGGTCGATGCCCGTGCCAATTTGAGGGATGCGCTGTCGCTGATGCTGTGGCATCGCGTCGATTCCTTGGGTGTTATCGATGGCAAGGGCGAAACAAAGGCGCTGGGCACGCTGGGCCTGGCCGATATCGTCTGCGCGCGAGAACCGGACTGTGCCAGCAAGGGGGCGGGATCTTGAGTCGGCCGGGTGGACTGGTCGTGCCGCTGATCTGGCTTGTGCTGCTGCTGGGCGGCTGTCTGGCCATGGACATCTTCGAACCGCTGTTTCGCTGGATCGAGCCCGACAGCCGCTCGGTGATCTATCAGCGAGCGGACTTTCTGACGCTGCTGGGCAAGCACTTGCTGGTGGTCAGCGTGGCCGCGCTGCTGTCGATCGTGATCGGAGTCGGCGCTGCCGTGGCGGTGACGCGACGGTGGGGCCGGGATTTTCTCCCCCTGGTGGCTCAGCTTGCCGCCATCGGCCAGACCTTTCCGCCGGTGGCGGTGCTGGCGCTGGCGGTACCGGTGCTGGGGTTTGGCACCTTGCCGGTGATCGTGGCGCTGTTGTTATATGGGCTGCTGCCGATCGTGCGCAACACTCTGGTAGGGCTCGAGGGCGTCTCTGCCGAGGTGCGAGAGGCCGCCATCGGCATGGGCATGACCCAGCGGCAACTGCTGTGGCATGTGGAAATGCCGCTGGCGGCGCCGGTGATCGTGGCCGGCATCCGCACTTCGGTGACGATCAATATTGCCACTGCGGCCATCGGTGCCACCATGGGCGCCAGCAATCTCGGTGACCCGATCATTTCCGGCATCGTCAACGGCAACACCGCCCATGTGCTGCAGGGAGCCGTGCTGATCGCACTGCTTGCGCTGTTTGTCGACAGCCTCTTTGCCTGGCTGCAGCCAGACCGCGCCAGCATCAGCCTGGCCTCAGCCTAGGTCCAGACTTTCATGCTGAATTTGGTGCATCGGCACATGGCATTTTATGTGTTTTGGTCTATGGTCAAGGCTGGCAGTTTACGTTAACGTCAGGTTGCGGCGTTGATCGGCGCCGAGGCAATCCCTTGGCGGTCCCGAACAATACAGACAACACTGTCCTCAAAAGGGACAAGGATCATGACGATGACCACGACGCGTGAGATCTATACGCCAGACTTCATGTCTGGTGACGAAGTCAGCATTCCCACCTACCGGGTGCTGGCTCAGGACGGCAGCCTGTTTGAAGGTGCCGAGGGGCCAGCGCTCGAACGTGACAAGGCGCGGCGCATCTACCAGGCGATGATCGGCACCCGGGTGCTGGACGAGCGCATGATGGCCTCCCAGCGTCAGGGACGACTCTCGTTCTACATGCAGTGCACCGGCGAGGAAGCCGCGGTGATTGGTGCGGCGGCGGCGCTGGACGACGCCGACATGATCATGGCGCAGTATCGCGAGCAGGGCGCCTTGCTGTATCGCGGCTTCAGCTTCGATGAGTTCATGAATCAGCTGTTCGGCAACGAGCTGGATTACGGCAAGGGCCGCCAGATGCCGATTCACTACGGCTCGCGCAAGCTGCACTACATGACCATTTCATCGCCGCTGGCGACCCAGATTCCCCAGGCGGCCGGTTACGCCTACGGCCAGAAACTGGCCGGCGATGGGCTCTGCACCCTGGTGTTCTTCGGCGAAGGGGCGGCCTCGGAAGGCGACTTCCACGCCGGGCTCAACATGGCGGCGGTGCACGAGGCGCCGGTGATCTTCTTCTGTCGCAACAACGGCTACGCCATTTCCACGCCGTCGTCGGAGCAATATGCAGGTGATGGCATTGCGCCCCGGGCCTTTGGCTACGGCATGCATGTGATCCGGGTCGACGGCAATGATCTGCTGGCGGTGTATCGTGCCACCCAGGACGCCCGCCGCATCGCGGTAGAACAAGACAAGCCGGTGCTGATCGAGGCCATGACCTATCGCCTCGCCGCCCACTCGTCGTCGGATGATCCGTCGGGCTATCGCTCGAAAAAGGAAGAGGAAATCTGGCGGGAGAAGGACCCTGTCCTGCGCTTCCGTAACTGGCTGACTGCTCAGGGCTGGTGGAGCGACGATGAGGAAAAGGCGCTGCAGGAGTCGCTGCGCCGTGAGGTGCTCGAGACCTTGAAGCGTGCCGAGAAGCGTCCACCGCCGCCGCTGGAAAGCCTGGTGACCGATGTGTATGCCGAGGTCACGCCGGCGCTGCAAGGCCAGCTGGAGGAGCTCACCGCCCATATCCGCCGCTATCCCGAAGCCTACCCCAAGGGCGCACGCCAGCTCGGTTTAGGTAAGGATGATACCCGCGATGACTCTCAGGGAGGCGTCTGACATGCCGACTCTTAACATGCTGCAGGCGATCAACCAGGCGCTGGACATCGCCATGGCCGAAGACGATAAAGTGCTGTGCTTTGGCGAAGACGTGGGTAGCTTCGGCGGGGTGTTTCGCGCCACCAGCCACCTGCAGGAAAAATATGGCCGGGCGCGCTGCTTCAATACGCCGCTGGTGGAGCAGGGCATCATCGGCTTTGCCAACGGCCTGGCGGCCCAGGGCTCAGTGCCGGTGGCCGAGATCCAGTTTGCCGACTACATCTTTCCGGCCTTCGACCAGATCGTCAACGAGACGGCCAAGTTCCGCTATCGCTCCGGTGACCTGTTCAACGTGGGCGGCCTGACCATTCGCACGCCCTACGGCGGCGGTATTTCTGGCGGGCTCTATCACTCCCAGTCGCCGGAGGCATACTTCGCCCATACTCCGGGGCTCAAGGTCGTGATGCCGCGCAATCCCTACCAGGCCAAGGGGCTGCTGCTGGCTGCCATCCGCGATCCGGACCCGGTGCTGTTTCTCGAGCCCAAGCGCCTCTATCGAGCCTCTACCGGCGAGGTGCCCGAGGAGGACTACCAGCTGCCGCTGGGCGAGGCCGAGGTGATCAGCGAAGGCAGCGATATTACCGTGGTCGGCTGGGGTGCCCAGATGGAAGTGATCGGCAAGGCGATGGAGCTTGCCGAGAAGGAGGGTATCTCCTGTGAGGTGATCGACCTGCGCAGCATTCTGCCCTGGGATGAAGATACGGTGGCGGAGTCGGTGCTCAAGACCGGTCGCCTGGTAGTGACCCACGAGGCGCCGCGCACCGGGGGCTTTGCCGGCGAGATTGCCGCGGCCATTCAGGAACGCTGCTTCCTGTACCTGGAGTCGCCGATCCGGCGCGTGACGGGGTTGGATACGCCCTTCCCGCTGACGCTGGAGAAGGAATACATTCCCGACCACCTCAAGGTGTTCGAGGCGATTCGCGACAGCATGAACTTTTAAGCTCGGTATCAGGACAGGAGAGACACCATGAGTGAATTCAAACTGCCCGATATCGGCGAAGGTATCGTGGAGTGTGAAGTGGTCGAGTGGCGGGTCAGCGAGGGCGACTTCATCGCCGAGGACCAGCCAGTGGTCGAGGTGATGACCGACAAGGCGCTGGTCGAGATCACCGCGCCGGAAGCCGGCCGGGTGACCCGGCTGCATGTGGCCAAGGGCGAGATCGCCAAGGTGCATGAGCCGCTGTTTGCCTATGAGTCGGAATCTGGTGGGGCTGAGTCAACGTCAGCCGCAGAAGCTGAACCAGCGCCAGCGCCGACTCCTGCTCAGAGCAGCGAAGCCGCCGGCGATTCGTCATCTGACCGGCCTTCCGAACAGACGCAGGGGCAGACAACGAACAAGACTGCCGCCAGGCCGCGAGACTTTATCCTGCCGGATATCGGTGAGGGTATCGTGGAGTGCGAGGTGGTCGAGTGGCGGGTCAGCGAGGGCGACACCATCGCCGAGGATCAGCCGGTGGTCGATGTGATGACCGACAAGGCCATGGTGGAAATCACCGCGCCTGAGGCCGGTCGCGTCAGTGCCCTGCACGTGGCCAAGGGCGAGATCGCCAAGGTGCATGCGCCGCTGTACGCCTATCTGCCTGAGGATGACTCAAGCGCCGATGGGGCGGACAGCGCTGAGAGTGTCGAGAAGGCAGAAAGTGACGTACCGGCGAGCGGAGAGGCAGCGTCGCGGCCATCAGCGGCTGTCAGCAGCACTCAGTCGCAGGGCCAGACACAGGGCCAGACACAGGGCCAGACACAGGGCCAGGGCCCCCATGGACGGATTCCGGCCAGCCCGGCAGTGCGCCGGCTGCTGCGCGAGCATGATCTTGATCTGGCCCAGGTGCCAGGCTCGGGCAAGGATGGCCGGGTGCTCAAGGAAGACATCATGGCCTGGCTGGAGTCCGACCAGACGCCGCAAGCAGCCGCCTCTGACACTGCACCAAGGACAGACGGGAATGCAGCCAGCGATGCCGCGGCACAAGATGCCGTCCAGGGCGAGGTGCGCATAGAGCCGATGCGCGGCATGCGTGCGGCCATGGCCAAGCGCATGGTGGCCTCGGCCAGCACGATTCCACACTTCCAGTATGGCGAGGAGATCGATGTCACCGAGCTTGTGGCCCTGCGCGAGCGGCTCAAGCCCTGCGCCGAGTCGATGGACGCCCGGCTGACGCTGATGCCTTTCTTCATGAAGGCCATGGCGCTGGCGATCGCCGAGTATCCGATTCTCAACAGCCAGCTCAGCGAGGCCGGTGATGAGATCCGCTATCTGCCCTCGTGCAATATCGGCATGGCGGTGGACGGCAAGGCGGGGCTGATGGTGCCCAACGTCAAGGGTGTCGAGCGGCTCAGCCTGCTGGATATCGCCCGGGAGATTCAGCGGCTGACCGAAGGGGCACGGGAAGGGCGCGTGGCCCAGTCCGATCTCAAGGACGGCACCATTACCATCTCCAACATCGGCGCTCTGGGAGGCACCTATGCCGCGCCGATCATCAATGCTCCTGAGGTGGCTATCGTGGCCATCGGCAAGACCCAGTGGCTGCCGCGCTTCGATGACGCCGGCGAGGTATGCCGTCGCGCGATCATGACGGTGACCTGGGCCGGCGATCACCGGCTGATCGATGGCGGCACCATCGCCCGATTCTGCAATCTGTGGAAGAGCTATCTGGTGGCGCCGGAGACCATGTTGCTGCATCTGGGCTGAAGGCGTGGTGCTGAGCGGGTAGCGGTGAGGTATGGGCTGTGCCAAGGTAAGTGCGTATGGAAATCCCAGGGCCGGCAGGATGCCGGCAAGCGCCATTGATAACAGGGGCTCAGATGTTCAGTTTCACGGCGACCTATACCGATCTGTACCAGCTCAGCATGGCGCAGGCCTATTTCAAGAGCGATACCCATTTGCAGGATGCGGTATTCGATTATTACTTCAGGAAAAATCCGTTCGAGGGCGGCTATACCATTTTTGCCGGACTTGAGGATCTGCTGAAAACCCTGCAGTCGCTGCGATTTACCCAGGACGATCTGGTATTTCTTGCAGCACAGGATTTCCCCGAAGACTTTCTGGAATATCTGAAGGACTTTCGTTTTTGCGGCAAGATATTCTCCGCGCAGGAAGGCGATGTTGTCTTCCCGAATCGGCCGGTGCTTCGGGTAGAGGGCAGCTTGATCGAAGCGCAACTCATAGAGACGATTCTTCTCAACCTGTTGAATTTTCAAAGTCTCATTGCCACCAAGGCGTGTCGCATGCGTTGGATCGCCGGCGACAGGACGCTGCTGGACTTTGGCTTGCGCAGGGCTCAGGCCACGGGTGGATATTACGCTACCCGTGCCGCCTTCATTGGCGGCTTCAATGGAACAAGCAACGTGGTTGCCGGCAAGGACTTCAATATCCCGGTGTCGGGCACCATGGCGCATTCCTTCGTACAAAGCTATGACGATGAGCTAGAGGCGTTCAGGGATTTTGCCAGACACAGGCCGCAGGGCTGCGTGCTGCTGGTGGATACCTACGATACGCTCAAGAGCGGCGTTCCCAATGCCATTGCCGTGGCCAAGGAGATGGAAGCAGATGGGCAGCGTCTGCTGGCCATTCGTCTGGACAGCGGCGACCTGGCCTACTTCTCCAGGCAGAGCAGAAAGCAGCTGGATGCGGCGGGCCTGGAGTACGTGAAGATAGCGGCATCCAACTCGTTGGATGAGCACGTCATCAAGAGCCTGCAGGAGCAGGGGGCGGCCATCGACATCTATGGCGTGGGTACCCGGCTGATGATCGGCAGGCCCGACGGGGCACTGGATGGCGTCTACAAGCTGGTTCATTCCAATGGCAAGCCGCGCATCAAGATTTCAGAAAGCCTGGAGAAGGTCACGCTGCCACACGCCAAGCAGGTGCACCGGATCATGACCGCCGATGGCACCTGGATTGGCGCCGATGCGATCAGTCTGCGTGATGAAACAGATGTTGAGGTCATGCATCATCCGTTCGACCCCTACAAGAAAATGGACATTGCCGGCTTGAAGAAAGAGGCGCTGTTGCATGAGGTGATGGCGGATGGCGAGATCAAGACGCCGCTGCGCTCACTGCCGGAGATTGCCGCCTATTGCCAGGAACGTTTTGCCAGGCTCCCGCTGGAATACAAGCGCTTCGATAACCCGCACCGCTATAAAGTGGGCATCAGTACGACGCTCAAGAAAGAGCAGGAAGCGCTGATCAAGGCCCACAAGGGGTAGTTTGCCATCATGACCCAGGCCTCTCTCCAGCAGTTCTACATTCCCGAAGACCAGTCGATCTATCTGCTCCGCCACGACGACGCCCGCAAGCTCAAGGAGTGGGTGGCACTCTGTCAGAGCAAACTGGAGGGGCTTGGCTATCGCGATATTGCGCTGATTGGCACGGGCGCCTATGGCTTCGTCTTCGGCGGACTGACCGACACCGATGAAGAGTACGTGTTCAAGTTCACCCGGATCACCTTGCCCCAACACCTGCAGGATCGCATGGAGGAAGAGGCTTTCATGCTGGAACAGGTGGCTCATCCGCGCATCCCCCAGCTGATTGCCTTTCAGCGGGTGCGTAACCAGTCGATTCTGGTCATGCAGCGTGCGCCGGGGATCAACCTGGAGGAGGTGTCGCTGCTGCGCGGCCGGCTCTCGCCGCGGCTGGTGGTGCATATTGCCGCTCAGCTGGCCGATATTCTGGTGGCGCTGCGGCGCGAAAGTGGCCCCTCCGGCCGGCCGGTGGTGCACGGCGATATCAAGCCGTCGAATCTGGTGTTCGACGAGCGCGACGAGGCCATCGCGCTGATTGACTGGGGCTCGTCGGTGTTTGCCCAGCTGGACGCCAGCCAGCAGTTCGTGGCGGCCAACGTCATGGAGCTGATGTCGGACAACATGCAGCAGACCAATGCGCGTCTGGGCGATGTCTACTTCATCGGTGACGATCAGCTCAACGGCGCGCTGTCATCACCGCGCTTCGACGAGCAGGGCGCCGCGGGAACGCTATATGCCCTGGCGTCGGGGCAGTCCTGTCGCTTTGGCCATCAGGCGATCCCTGCCACCTCGCTTGGTTTGCCCATGGAGTTTGCCCGCATGCTGGACGGCATGCTGGATCCGGATCCGGTAGTGCGCATGAAGGCCGGCGATTACTATCTGCGCGAGATGCCGCGGCTCGCACGCCTGGTGATGATCGATCTGCCCGCTCCGGTGGAGCAGCCGCTGGTGCCGGTGTGGAGTCGCGCGCTGAACCGCGAGGTGGATACCGTGGTGTACAGCTCGCGCAAGGCGTTTTTGCGCGAGGAGGGAGTCCACAATACCCTTGATCATGTCAATGACGTCCAGCTGGATCGCTACTACAAGAACTTCATGCAGGGCATGGGGGAAACCGAAAAAGCCTTTCTGGCGTCAGTCAGCCGCCTGGGCAAGTATCCGGTGGTTGGCGGGCTGGCCGTGAACTGGGAAGCCGAAGGGGTGTATGTCGACGCCTCGCTGATCCTGCATGACCCCACTCTGAAGCCGGCGTTCATCGCCGCGGTGAACAACATGGTGACCCTGGCCAGGGCCATTCACCGCCGCGGCATCTTCAAGAGCTGTCTGTTCAACGCCCGGGATACCCTGCATGTGGAACGGGAGTCGGTCGATCAGCCGTTCCCGATACCGCAGGGCCCACTGAAATACGAGGTCAGTTCGGTGCCGGAGCTGGAGGATCACACTCGGCTGCACAGCTACTTCGAGGATGGGCCCGACCCCGAGGAATTTCTGGTGCTGCCCGAGGCGATCATTGCCACGCTGAAAACGCTCAACGAGATTCATCATACCGGCATGATCATCTTCGAGGTGCTGCCGGAGCACATGAAGATTCACAGCTATTATCGCCTGCTGGATCCTTCCCGTGAGCCGGAATTTCGCCAATGCCTGGATGATATTCTTGCCGCGGTGGGGTCGATCGAGGGGCTCGGCGTGTCAGGCTTCATGAAGATGCCCTACAAGGATGTGCGCTTCTACAGCCATGTGCTGCGCCAGCCGGAGCGCTTCTATCCCCGCGACCCGCGCGCCGCTTTGGCAGCGGCCCGGGACGAGGGGCTGACTACCGAACAAGCAGCAGAACAAGCGCCAGTTCACAGCGCCGCATCAGCCTAGAAATACGGCTGACGCGGCAAGTGATCCGTGAGGGTGCCCAGGGCTATCGCAGTTGGATATGTCCAGAGGGGGCCGGGGACAGGTCGAAGAGGGGGTGGGTGATTGAGGCTAACTGCGATAGCCCTGTTGAGGGTGCCGGGTAGTGGCTAGAGATAAGCTATCAGGCGCCCAGGCCACTTTCGCGCAATAGCTGATCAATAGGACGGTCGCTGGATGACAGCGAGGTGTCTTCAATGAAGTAGTCGGCTTCCAGGGCCGCGAGACCCGCGGAAACCAGCTGCTCGATTAGCACGTGACGCTCCAGACCGGTCTGAATCATCAGCCGTTCCAGCCGGGATTCCTGATCGCGGGAAAGTCGTGTGAGTTGTGGCATGGCCGCTGTCTCCTTCATGGGGTCACGCTCAGCATGGCTGCGTCGCGTGACAGGATGATGACGGTCGACTCAAGCGAGACCGTGCCGCTCCATCACCTCGATAATGATCGGCACCGGCGTCATCAGGTGGGTCCGCATCATGTCGCGCGCCTTGGCGGCGTCTCGTTTGAGTATGACATCGACCAGCGCCGCATGCTCGCTGCGCTTACGATTCAGTGCCTTTTCGGAGAATACCGTTTCTCTGAGCCACAGATGACGATAGCGCTCGACCTGATCAAACAGGTTGGTGCGGGCCTGCATCAGGTGAGGGGAGTTGCAGCCGGCGGCAATCGCCGTATGAAAGGCGATATGCCGTGCATCCCACACGTCGAGCATCTCTTCGGCGGAATTGACCTCCACGACCTTGGCCAGGGTGTGGGCCTTGGCCAGGATATTGGCTTCCCAGCTGTCGTCGCCGCGCTCGATGGCAAGCTCCAGTATCAGGCCTTCGAGCTGGGTGCGCGCATCGTAGAGATCGTGAAGCTCATCGAGCGACATGGAGGCCACCCGATAGCCACGCTGGCTGATGGCCACCACCAGCCGCTCCGAGACCAGCTGAGACAGCGCCTCACGCAGCGGCCCGACGCCCAGCTCATAGCGGTCCTTGAGCTTGCTCATCAGCAGCTTCTCGCCGGGTGCGAAGGCGCCGCGAATGATGTCGTGCTTGAGCCAGTTGTAAGCGCTGATGGCAAGATTTTGTTTAGGTGCAGTTTCCATGAGCCTGCGCACATTCCTCTGTTCTTGGTGTTCCATAGTATCTGATCGCAAGGAATGTCGATAATCAAGCAAACAGTTCGTCCGGAGCCGGAAGCGTTCTGGACCTGGCGCTTTATCGACTTGTCAGCGTTTTTTGCTCAGGGTGCTCCATGCGGAGTAGGTGCTCAGGAAAACCCGGCCGCTGATGGCATCCAGGAAATCACTTCTCTTGAGCCGGTCCATGACCGGGCCCTTGACCTCGGCCAGGTGCAGGGTCACCCGGGCTTCCTTGAGGCGGGTGTTGATGGCGTCGAGGCTTTCCAGCGCCGAGGCGTCAATCAGGTTGACCGCCGAGCAGATCAGGACCACGTGCTCAAGCTCGGGTCGCTTGGCCACCAGGGCCTGAATGGTATCTTCCAGATAGCGGGCATTGGCGAAGTACAGGCTCTCGTCGATTCGCAGCAGCGCCAGGTGATCCGCGGTTTCAGTCTCGTGACGGATGGTATTGCGAAAGTGCTCGGTGCCGGGAATGCGCCCCACTAGGGCGCTGTGGGGCCGGCTGGTACGGTAGAGGAAGAGCGCGATGGACAGCGCCACGCCAAACAGGATGCCCGCCTCGACTCCTTCGACCAGCGTCATCAGCATGGTCACCGCCATGGCCGAGAAGTCGCTGCGAGAATAGCGCCAGGTGCGCCGAATCAGTGCCAGATCCACCAGGGTAAGCACGGCCACAGTGATGGTCGCCGCCAGGGTTGCCACCGGCAGATGATAGAGCCAGGGCGTCAGCCACAGGGTGATCATGCCGATGCCCAGCGCGGCAAAGGCGCCGGCCATGGGGGTGCGCGAGCCGGCATCGGCGTTGATGACCGTGCGTGACAGTCCGCCAGTCACCGGCATGCCGGCGGTGAAGGCCGCGGCCAGGTTGGCACCGCCCAGGGCAATCAGCTCCTGGTTGGGAACAATACGCTCGCGGCGCCGGGCCGCCATCAGCTGGGCCATGGAGATCGACTCGACGAAGCCAACCACGCTGATCAGCAGTGCCGGTATCCAAAGCGCATGCCATAGCGCTGAATCGGGCATCGGCAGCGTCAGGGGCGGGAGCCCCGCCGGAATGGCGCCCACCACGGCAACGCCGCGCTCGCTCAGCCCCAGCCAGGCGCTGATCAGGGTGGTAACGATCACCGCAAACACCGGGCCTGAACGCTGGGTCAGCGTAATCAGGCCTCTCGGTAGCCCCAGACGAATCAGAGCTCGCCGGCCCCAGCGGCGCAGCGCGATCAGCCAGGCCAGGGTGCCCAGCCCCAGCGCCATGGTTGGCGCATGCATATCGGCCAGATGAGTCGCCAGGCTGGTCAGCAACGTCAGCGCCGTGTAGCCGCTGGCCTCGACCCCGAGCAGGTGAGACAGCTGGCTGATGGCGATCAGCAGGCCTGACGCCGACAGGAAGCCGCCGATGACCGGGTGGCTCAGGAAATTGGTGAAAAACCCCATGCGCAGCGCGCCCATGACCACCAGCATGCCGCCGGACAACAGCGACAGATGCCAGGCCGCTTGCAGATACTCCTGGGTACCGGGCACGGCGATGCGGGACAGCGCCGCGCCGGTCATCAGTCCGATGATTGCCACCGGGCCGACCGCCAGGGTGCGGCTGGTGCCCAGCAATGCATAGGCGACGGCCGGCAGCAGGCTGGCATAGAGTCCCACCACCGCTGGCAGCCCCGCCAGCATGGCGTAGGCCATGGACTGGGGAATGACCATCAGCGTGACGATCACTCCGGCCATCAGGTCGCTGCCCAGCAGTCGGCGATTGTAGTGGGGCAGCCAGAGCAGTGCCGGCAGATAGCGTTTGATCATCCTTTGCCTCGCTCGGGGTATGTCCAGCCTGTTACACACTATACGATATTGGTGGTTGGCCGCTGCCTTGGGTAGCATCGGCAGTCACAACCTGCCGTTACATTTAATAACTCAGCCTGACAGGATACCCACATGAAGCGCGAAACCCTTGCCTTGCACCACGGCTATGCTCCGGACAGTCAGCACGCCGTGGCCGTGCCCATCCACCAGACCACGTCCTTTTCCTTCGACAGCGCCCAGCATGCCGCCGACCTGTTCGACCTCAAGGTCGAGGGCAATATCTACTCGCGCATCATGAACCCGACCTGCGGCGTGCTCGAGCAGCGCGTCGCTGCCCTGGAAGGCGGCATCGCGGGGCTGGCGGTGGCTTCAGGCATGGCGGCCATCACCTATGCCATTCAGACGGTGGCCGAAACGGGCGACAACATCATCTCGATCAGCGAACTCTACGGTGGCACCTACAATCTGTTTGCGCACACGCTGCCGCGCCAGGGTATCGAAGTGCGCTTCGCCGACCGTCATGATTTTGCAGCCATCGAGGCGCTGATCGATGACCGCACCCGGGCGGTGTTCTGCGAGAGCATCGGCAACCCCTCCGGTGGCGTGGTGGATCTGGCCAGACTGGCCGAGATTGCCCGCCGCCATGGCGTGCCGCTGATGGTCGATAATACCGTGGCCACGCCGTTCCTGTGCCGTCCCTTCGAACACGGGGCCGATATTGTCATTCATTCGGCCACCAAGTATATCGGCGGCCATGGCACCACCATCGGGGGCGTGATCGTCGACAGCGGTAACTTCCCCTGGGCCGAGCACGCCGAGCGTTTCCCGCTGCTCAACCAGCCCGATCCGTCCTATCACGGAGTCTGCTACACCCGTGATCTGGGTGCGGCGGCGTTTATCGGTCGTGCCCGGGTCGTGCCACTGCGCAACATGGGCGCGGCGCTGTCCGCTCAGGCGGCCTGGAACCTGCTGCAGGGGCTCGAGACCCTGGCGCTGCGCATCGAACGGGTGTCGTCCAATGCCCTGATCGTGGCGCGCTATCTGGAGCAGCACCCCAAGGTGACCTGGGTTCAGTACGCGGGCCTTGAAAGCCACCCGGATCATGCGCTGGTCGAACGCTACATGAGCGGTCATGCCTCCGGCATCATGAGCTTCGGCATCGAGGGTGGTCGCGAAGCCGGCGCGCGCTTCTACGATGCGTTGGGGCTCATCCTGCGGCTGGTCAATATCGGCGATGCCAAGAGCTGTTCATCGATTCCGGCGTCGACCACGCACCGTCAGCTCAACGACGAGGAGCTGGCTTCGGCGGGCGTCACTCCCGATATGGTGCGGCTGTCGATCGGTATCGAGCATGTCGATGACCTGATCGCCGATATCGAGCAGGCGCTGGAAGCCTCGGCAGGCTAAAGCGCCTTAGCGACAGGGCTATTGCAGAGGAGCCGGGGATTAAGACTAACCGCGATAGCCGCCAAGGAAACGCTGGTCCAGCCACTGCTTGGCCACAAACGCCAGGCGTCCGGCAAACCAGGCGCGACCGCGCAGCGCCAGCCCCATGCCGCCACCGAGATTGAGAATCGCCAGGGCATGGGGCTGAGGCCGATAGTGGCTAAGTGGTTGACCGCGATGCCAGGCGGCCAGGTTGGCCAGCAGCACAGGTGCCTGGCGCACCCCGTAAACGCCCAGGCGCGGCAGTCGATGATTGACCATCGCCGCGCAGTCGCCGGCGGCGAACACCCAGTCGGCGGCGGTGCTCTGCAGGGTATCGCTGACAGCGAGCCCACGCCCTTCAATCACCGGCAGCCCAAGTCGGCTAATGACATCAGGCGCCGACAGGCCCCCGGCGATAACCACATGATCCGCATCGACTCGCTCCTGGTGGGCGCTTTGCTTGGTTGCGGATATCGTCTTCTCAAGCATCACACCGGCTGGCACTAACCGCTTGAAGTCTCTTCCGGCGAGCAGCTCGATGCCGCGTCGTGCCAGGTGGCGTGTGATCCAGCGTCTGGCGCCCACCGGCGCGTCGGGCAGCGGCTCGAGGCTGCGGCTGATCAGCCGAATCTCGGCCTCGCCGCCGCAGTGCCCGGCCAGAGCGCGCAGATTGCAGGCGACTTCAATGCCGCTGGCGCCGGCGCCGACCACGACCAATCGCGGTCGACGCCCTTCAGCAAACTCAGCCGTCAGACACTGGCGCAGTTTGACCAGCGCGGTGATCGGCTTGACCGGCCACAGCGCTGGAATACATTGGTTTATACCGTTATCTTCATTGCCGGTATCTACAGCCAGATCCGTGGTCGATCCCAGGTTGAGCGAGAGCGCCGAGACAACGATTCGCTGGCCGCTATCCAGCAAGGCCTCGCGACGCTCAAGATCCAGGCCGGCAAGTCGCGAGCGAATCAGGGTGACGTCATCCTTGGCGCCAAAGCGCTGTACCAGTCGCCTCGGTTCCAGGCGATCCTCGGCGGGCGCATAGCGAGCGCCGAGCACGCCGCTGGCCATGCCGGAATACCAAAAGCCGCCGGGTTCGATTAGCACCACTTCACGCATCGGCAGCCGCTGGCGATTGGCCAGCAGGTGCAGGTGGGCGTGGCCGGCACCGGCCAGCAGCAGAGGAGCCGTTGTCGTCATCGAGCGGTCATCAGCGGCTGTCCAGAGCTGGAGCGCGCTGCTGCCAGGCGGACCAGGAATACAGCGCCAGGCCGAACCAGATCAGCGCGAAGGTCGCCAGCTGCACGCTGTTGAGCGGCTCATTGAAGATCAGCAGGGCGATCAGGAACTGCAGGCTCGGGTTGATATACATCAGAAAGCCCAGCGTCGAAAGCTTGAGCCGCCGCGCCGCTCCCGCGAACCCCAGCAGCGGCAGCGCGGTGACCACGCCGCTGGCGATCAGCAGGGTGGTCTGCGTCCGGGTCTCGAGGAAGTGCGATGCACCGGCCAGGCTCAGGCCGGCCAGCGCCAGCAGTGCCAGCGGTACCAGCAGCAGGGTTTCCACCAGCAGACCGGACAGCCCGTCCAGCGCTACCTGCTTGCGCAGCAGGCCATAGGTGCCGAAGGTGGCGGCCAGAGTCAGGCTGATCCAGGGCAGCTCACCGAGAATCGCCAGCTGCAGAGCAATGGCCACTCCGGCCAGCCCCAGCGCGAACAGCTGCAGCGGGGCCATGCGCTCGCGCAGCACCAGCATGCCGAGCCCGACATTGACCAGTGGGGTCAGGAAATACCCGAGGCTGGCCTGCAGCACCTGGCGGCTCTCCACCGCATAAATGTAGAGCCCCCAGTTGATGGCGATCAGCACCGCACAGCCAAGCACTCGCCCCAGGCGTCGCGGCTCAGCGAGCGCTTGGCGCACCGGCGACCAGCGCCGGAGAAAGCTCACCAGCAGCATAAGGAAGACGCAGGACCACAGCACCCGATGAATCAGCACCTCAAAGGCCGGGACGCCCTCGAAGAGCGCGAAAAACAGCGGGAAGCAGCCCCACATCAGATAGGCGCCGAGGCCGAAGGCCACGCCTTTGCCGGCATCGGCATCGAAACGGCGATTCATTGGCAGCTCCCGAAAAAAGTAGCAGCCTAGCATATCGAATCCGACCACAGGCATGCCTGCCTTTTATGCGGACGTGGATACGGCTGCGTAAACCGCGCGTCTCGGTTAGGCTGGTGGCAGGATGCCAGGTCGTGCCACCTCGGCTTGCAGGAGGAATGCTTTGCATCGCGACTGGCGCCGTCAGGCGCCGCTGCGAAGACGATTTCCGTCAAACTGCAATGAGCCGACCTTAAAGGAGTGTTGCAATGTCACAGTTGAGAACCACCCTGGTGCAGCCCGATCTGCGCTGGGAAGACCCCACAGAAAACCGCCGCCGCCTGGAGGACATGCTGGGCGAGCTGGACAGCGCTACTACCGATCTGATCGTGCTGCCGGAAATGTTTGCCACCGGCTTTACCATGAACTCACGGGACATGGCCGAGCCCATGGAGGACAGCGCCACCGTGGCCTGGCTGGTCGGCCAGGCGCGCCAGCGCGGCTGTGTAGTCACCGGCAGCGTGGCGGTGGTTGAAGAGGGCAACTACTACAACCGTCTGATCTGGGCCTGGCCGGACGGCAGCCTGACCTACTATGACAAGCGCCACCTGTTTCGCATGGCCGGCGAGCACAAGCGATACGCCATGGGCCTGCCGCGGGTGGTGGTGAATCTCAAGGGCTTTCGCATCCTGCTGACCGTGTGCTACGACCTGCGCTTCCCGGTGTGGCTGCGTCAGCGACCCGCCGAGGGTGAGCATTTCGAGTACGATGCCATGCTGTGCGTGGCCAACTGGCCGGCTCCGCGCCGCCATCCGTGGCGCGTGCTGCTGCAGGCTCGCGCAGTGGAGAACCTGTGCCCGGTGATCGGCGTCAATCGCGTCGGCCAGGACGCCAACGGGCTGTCCTATTCGGGTGACTCCATGCTGGTGGACGTCAAGGGCGAGCCGCTGATCGACGAGCCCCGTGATCAACCCTTCCTGCGCACCGGCGTGCTCGACCTCGACGAGATCACCGCCTTCCGTGAGAAGTTTCCGGCCTGGCAGGATGCCGATCGCTTTTCGATCATCGAACCCTCCAGCGACAATGGAACTGCCTGATGCGTCTGGATCGTTTTGTCAGTGAGACCACCGAGCTGACCCGCAGCCTGGCCAAGCGCGCCATGAGTCGCGGAGAGATCTGCGTCAACGGCGAGCCGGAGAAGCGCGCGGCTCGCCAGCTGAATGCGAATGACCAGGTGACCTGGAACGGTGAGCCGCTGGCCCTGATCGGGCTGCGCTATCTGATGCTGCACAAGCCCACCGGCATCGAGTGTTCGGCACGACGCGGCCTGTATCCCCGCACTATCGACTTGATTGACGTGCCCAAGGTCGAGCGGCTGAATCCGGTAGGGCGTCTTGATGTGGACACTTCAGGACTGATTCTGATGACCGACGACGGCCAGTGGCTGCACCGGATCACCTCTCCCAGGAAGGCGCATCCCAAAGTGTATTTGGCCACGCTGGCACGCCCGCTGGCCGGGGCAGAGGCCGACGCGACCATCGCCGCCTTTGCCGAAGGCGTCGCGCTTGACGGCGACGAACTGCCGACACGGCCCGCCGAACTGGAGCTGCTGGATGAGTGCCACGCCCGTTTGACCGTCACCGAGGGGCGCTACCATCAGGTGCGGCGGATGTTTGCCGCCATCGGCAACCATGTGGAAGCCCTGCACCGCACCTCGGTAGGCCCCCTGGAGCTGGGGACGCTGGCCGAGGGCGAATGGCGGGAGCTTAGCGAGCAGGAAATCGCCAGTTTTTAGGCGGCTCGGTCTTTCAGACTATCTTTTGAACCGAAGCACGGCAGGAGTAGGCTGGTTTTTATACCGTTATCTTAGGTTAAGGAATCAAATCAACAACAGCCCATCTTCCGAGACTGAGCCAACTCAGACAAAACTCGAAGATACGTCAAGACCCGCTCGACAGGCCGGCAGCTTCCACCAAGTCGCGTGTATAGTCGCTGCGAGGGCAGCTCAGCACCTCCAGGCAATCACCGCTTTCGACCACCTGGCCATCCTTGAGCACCATCACCCGATGGGCCACGGCGCGCACCACGGCCAGGTCGTGGCTGATGAACACATAGCTCAGGCCGCGACGCGCCTGAAGGTCGCGCAGCAGCTCGACCAGCTGGGCCTGGACGGTGCGGTCCAGCGCCGAAGTGGGCTCATCCAGCACCAGCAGCTCGGGCTCGAGAATCAGCGCCCGGGCCACGGCGATGCGCTGGCGCTGGCCGCCGGAGAACTCGTGGGGATAGCGCGAGGCGCCATCCTCGGGCAGGCCGACTTCGCGCAGTGTTTCAAGAACACGCTGATCCACTTCTTCGCGAGACAGCTCTGGGTGATGGAAGCGCAGCCCTTCACTGACGATGTCTGCCACCGGCATGCGCGGAGAGAGCGAACCGTAAGGATCCTGGAAGACCACCTGAAAGCGCCGCCGTTGACGCCTCAGTGCTTCACCGCTCAGGGTGTCCAGCCGTTCGCCATCGAAGCGAATTTCGCCGTGGCTGGCTGTCAGGCGCAGCAGCGCCAGGGCCAGGGTGGTCTTGCCGGAGCCGGATTCGCCGACCACGCCCAGCGTCTCGCCCCGGGCCACGCTCAAGCTCAGCGGCTGCACCGCCTCGAATGCCGGCGGACGCTTTGAGAACAGTCGCTTGGGGCGCTGGAAGCTCACCCCGAGCCCACGCAGTTCGAGCAGCGGCGTTGCGGACACCGGCGGTGCCGGCCGGCCGCTGGGTTCGGCGTCCAGCAGCTGTCTGGTGTAGGCGCTTTGCGGGCTGTGGAATACCCGCGCCACGGGGCCGCTTTCCTGCAGCTGCCCGTCTTTCATCACGCACACGCGGTGGGCATGGCGGCGCACCAGATTCAGGTCGTGGGTGATCAGCAGGATGCCCATGCCGTGTACCTCGCGCAGCTCGTCGAGCAGGGCGAGTATTTCCTTCTGCACGGTGACGTCCAGCGCGGTGGTCGGCTCGTCGGCAATCAACAGCTCGGGACGATTAGCGATGGCCATGGCGATCATCACCCGCTGGCGCTGGCCGCCGGAGAGCTGATGCGGCCAGGCGTCGAGTAGCTCATCCGGACGCGGCAGGCGTACTTGCGTCAGCAGCTCGCGGCTGCGTTTGCGCGACGCCTGGCCTGACAGCCCCTGATGCAGGCGCAGCGTCTCGCCGATCTGGCGGCCCACCTTGTGCAGCGGGTTGAGCGAGGTCATCGGCTCCTGAAACACGAAGCCGACCCGACTGCCCAGCACACGCTGCCAGTCGCGAGGCTTTAGCCGGGTGAGGTCGGTATCGCCCAGCCAGCGTCCGCCGCTGACGGTGGCGCTGGCGGGCAGCAGGTTCAGTGCGCCGAGGGCGGTCACCGACTTGCCCGAACCCGACTCGCCCACCAGCGCCAGGGTCTCGCCGCGTCTGACCTCAAGCGACAGGGCGTCCACCGCCGGCTTGCCGTCAAAGGCGACGCTCAGCTGCTCCAGGCGCAGCAGGACGGAATCGCTCATGCGGCGGGCTCCTTGCTGATGGGCGACTCGCCGGCCTCTTGGGGTGCGTCGCCAGCGGCGAGGGGAACGTGGCGCGGATCGAAGGCGTCGCGCAGGCCTTCGCCGATAAACACCAGCAGCGACAGCATGATGGCCAGGGTCAGAAACGCCGAGATACCCAGCCAGGGCGCCTGGAGGTTGTTCTTGCCCTGGGCAACCAGCTCGCCCAGCGACGGTGAGCCCGGGGGCAGGCCGAAGCCGAGGAAATCCAGGGCGGTGAGGGTGGTGATGCCGCCGGTGAACAGGAAGGGGATAAAGGTCAGGGTGGCGACCATGGCATTGGGCAGCACATGGCGCCACATGATCAGCCGCGACGGCAGGCCGATGGCCTTGGCGGCGCGAACGTATTCAAGATTGCGCGCGCGCAGGAATTCGGCACGCACGATGTCCACCAGCCCCAGCCAGGAAAACAGCAGCATGATGCCGAGCAGCCACCAGATATTGGGCTCGAGCAGGCTGGCCAGAATGATCAGCAAGAACAGCACCGGCATGCCCGACCAGATCTCGATCAGCCGCTGGCCGAACAGGTCCACCTTGCCGCCGAAATAACCCTGGATACCGCCGATCAGCACGCCCAGCACCAGCGAGCCCAGCGTCAGCGCTAGGGCAAACACCACCGACAGCCGAAATCCGTAGATGACGCGGGCCATGACGTCCCGGGCCTGGTCGTCGGTGCCCAGCCAGTGGCGAGCATCCGGCGCCGATGGCGCCGGGGCGGTGAGCTCCATGTCCAGGGTGTCGTAGGAGAACGGGATCGGCGGCCACAGCATCCAGCCGTTCGCCTCGATCTCTTCAAGAACATAAGGGTCGCGGTAGTTCGCCGGCGTGGGCAGAAAGCCGCCGAACTCGGTTTCGGGATAGTCCACCAGCAGCGGCACATACCACTGATTCTGATACTGCATCACCAGCGGCTTGTCGTTGGCCACGATCTCGGCGAACAGGCTGATCAGCAGCAGCACGCCGAAGATGCCCAGCGACCAGCGTGCGCGACGGTTGCCCTTGAACACGGCCAGGCGGCGGCGGGCGATGGGGGATAACAAGGGTGCGTGACGGCGCATCTCAGGACTCCCGGGTCGCGAAGTCGATGCGCGGGTCGACCCACACATAGGTCAGGTCCGAGATCAGCTTGAGCAGCAGGCCGATCAGCGTATACAAGTAAAGCGTGCCGAAAATCACCGGATAGTCGCGCTGCATCACTGCCTCGAAGCCCAGCAGCCCCAGGCCGTTAAGCGAGAAGATCACCTCGATCAGCAGCGAGCCGGTGAAGAAAATGCCGATCAGCGCCGCCGGCAGCCCAGCGATGATGATCAGCATGGCGTTGCGGAACACGTGGCCATACAGCACCTGGCGGTCGCTGGCACCCTTGGCTCTTGCGGTCAGCACATACTGCTTGTGCACCTCGTCGAGAAAGCTGTTCTTGGTCAGCATGGTCAGGGTGGCAAAGCTGCCGATGGCCGAGGCCAGTACCGGCAGGGTGATGTGCCAGAGGTAGTCCTTGAGCTTGCCCCAGGCAGACAGCTCGGAGAAGTCCGGCGAGGTCAGCCCGCGCAGCGGAAAGACGTCCCAGTAGCTGCCGCCGGCAAACAGCACGATCAGCAGGATGGCGAACAGGAAGCCGGGGATGGCGTAGCCCACGATCACCAGTCCCGACGTCCAGACATCGAAGCGTGAACCGTGGTGCAGGGCCTTGCGGATGCCCAGCGGGATCGAGATCAGATATACCAGCAGGGTGGTCCAAAGCCCCAGCGAAACCGACACGGGAAGGCGCTCGAACATCATGGTGGTGACCTTTTCGCCGCTCACGAAGCTCTCGCCAAGGTCGAAGCGCGCATAGTCCCACAGCATGGAGACGAAGCGTTCGTGGGCGGGGCGGTCGAAGCCGAAGCGCGCCTCGAGGCGCTCGACGAACTGCTCGGACATGCCGCGGGAGCCCCGGGACTGCGATTCGCCGCCGCTCACGACTTCACCGCCGCCGCTCTGCAGGCGCGTGCTGGACTCGCTGGAAAGGCCTTCGAAGCGGGCCAGCATCTGGTCGATGGGCCCGCCGGGGGCGGCCTGCACGATCATGAAGTTGAGCAGCAGGATCCCCAGCAGCGTGGGGATCATCATCAGCAGACGACGCAGTACATAGGCGGCCAAGGTGCTTCCCCGTTCAGCGGCTGCGCTGGCGCGCTTCGATGCGATCCGCCCGCTGCGGGTCGACCCACCAGGCGTCCAGGTCGATGCCGTAGTGCGGGTAGGGCTCGATACCTGCGAACTTGTCCCAGACCACAATGCGCGTGCTGTCCAGGTGCCACTGGGGAATGACGTGAAAGCCCCATAGCAGCACGCGATCCAGGGCGTGTGCCGCGTCGTCCAGCGCCTCGCGTGAACTCGCCGCGATCAGCTTGTCGATCAGGGCGTCCACCACCGGGTCTTCAAGGCCGATCAGGTTGCGACTGCGCGGCCGGTCGGCGTATTCGCTGCCCCAGAACTCGCGCTGCTCGTTGCCGGGATTGTTGGACTGCGGGTAGCTACCTACCACCATGTCGAAGTCGAAGTCGCGCAGGCGGTTGAGGTACTGGCTGACGTCCACGGTGCGCAGCTTGCCCTCGACACCGAGGCGAGCCAAGTTGCGCAGCAGCGGCTGAACGACGCGTTCGAACTGGCTGTCGTGCAGCAGCACCTCGAAGCGCAGCGGCTGGCCGGTTTCGGCATGAAACAGCTTGCCGTCGTTGCGGTGCTCGTAGCCGGCGTCCTGGAGCAACGCCATGGCCTGGCGCAGGCGCTCGCGCATGTCCTCGGGCTCGGCCATCGGCAGCGGCGTGCTGAAGACCTCTTCAGGCAACTGATCACGGTAGGGCTCGAGCAGGGCGAGCTCGCCGCCTTCGGGTAGCCCGCTTGCCGCCATGGGGGAGTTCGCGAAATAGCTGCGGGTGCGCGTGTAGGCGCCATAGAACAGGTTCTGATTCAGCCACTCGAAGTCGAACACCAGGTTGAAGGCCTGGCGTACGCGCCTGTCCTTGAACATCGGGCGGCGTTCGTTCATCACATAGGCCTGCATGCCGGCCGGCTGGCCGCTGGGCACTTCCAGCCGCTTGACCAGCCCTTCGCGGGCCGCCGGAAAATCATAGGCGGTGGCCCACTGGCGGGCGCTGTTCTCGATACGCATGTCCAGGTTGCCGGCCTTGAAGGCTTCCAGCGCCACGGTGTGGTCGCGGTAATAGTCGAACACCAGACGCTTGATATTGTGACGGCCCTGGTTGACCGGGAGGTCGTGGCCCCAGTAGTCCTCAACCCGCTCGTAGACGATACGTCGGCCCGGGTCGACCTGGGCAATGCGATAGGGACCGGAGCCCAGCAGGGCGTCGCGGGTGGGCGCTTCGAAGTCGCGATCCTTCCAGTAGTGGGCGGGAAGAATCGGCAGCTGGCCGATGATCAATGGCAGCTCGCGGGACTCGCTGTCGCCGAGGGTAAAGCGCACGGTGTCTTCGTCCCGGGCGCGCACTTCGGTCACGTCGGCGTAGTAGGCACCATAGAAGGGCTGACCCTTCTCGGTCAGAGTATTGAAGCTGAAGACCACGTCTTCGGCGGTGACCGGCTCGCCGTCATGGAAGCGCGCCTGAGGGTTCAGGTCGAACTCGATCCAGCCTCGATCCGGCGCCAGACGAATGCCTTCGGCCAGCAGGCCGTACATGGTGAAGGGCTCATCGGGGTTCTGGGTCAGCAGCGTATCGTAGATATTGCTCAGCCCCGCCGCCGGCGTGCCCTGAATGATGAAAGGATTGGTGGAGTCGAAGCTTCCGATGGCGTCGCGAACCATGCTGCCACCGGCCGGCGCATCGGGGTTGGTATGCGGGAAGTGCGTGAAGTCAGCCGCAAGCGCGGGCTCGCCATAGAGCGCCAGCGCATGGGTAGTGGGCACTTTGCTTTCGGCAGTGGCAAACGCCGGCGCTAGCCAAAGCGACAGCATCAGCAGGGCGGTCGAACGCATGACACAGGTTCCTTCTGCAAGCCTCGGGCATCAGGCCCGCGATATCACTCCGACAGTGTCAGCTGCTGCCCGGGTTGTAAAGTATCGCCATGGTCGATGCCGTTCCAGCGACTGAGGTCGGTAGACGACACCGCGTGGCGGGAAGCGATCAGCGAAAGGGTGTCGCCGCGCTGTACCACATGGATGCTGTCAGAATCGCTGTATGGCGTCGGCGTGGACTGAGCATCCAGCGCTGCGATCAGGCGCGGCCCTTTATCTGCCGGTACCAGCAGCTCGCGTACCTGGTCGGGATGGGCCGTGTGGACTTTGAGGCCAGGGTTGAGCTCAGCCAGCTGTCGGGTAGCGATGCCGAGATGACCAGCGGCAGTGTCGAGTGCGAGCGGCTGGGTCACGGGAATGCGGGTAAAGGCCGGGGTAGCGTCGATGTCCGGCAGTGAGATGCCGTAGTGCTCGGGATCGTTGACGATGGCCGAGATGGCCAGCAGCTTGGGCACGTAGTCCATAGTCTCTGACGGGAGCGACAGGTCCCAGTACTCGCCGCCCTTGCCGTTGATGATGGCTGCGCGCCGCGCCTTGTTGACAGTGCCGGCTCCGGCGTTGTAGGCGGCCAGCGAAAGCTCGATATCGCCGTCATACCACTGCTCGGCCTGGAGCTCGATGTAGTCCAGCGCCGCGCGGGTAGAGCGCACCACGTCCAGGCGGCCATCCCAGCTGCGCGTGCGCATCAGTCCCAGCGCATCACCGGTGCGCGGCATGATCTGCCACAGGCCGGCGGCACCCATGTGGCTCTGTGCCAGGGGGTCGAAGGAGCTCTCGACGAAGGGCAGCAGGGCGATTTCGCTGGGTAAACCCCGCTCTTCCACGCTTTGGATGATCCAGCCCAGCCAGGGCCGGGCGCGCTCGCTGATCACGGCGATGTTTTCCGGACTCTTGCGATAGCGCTCGATCCAGTACTGCACGCGCTTTTCATTCGCCTGCCGACGCCACTGGTCCTGCCATTGGAAGCCGCTACGCAGACGCTGCCAGGCATCCGGAGAGCTGACCGCCAGCTCATTCCAGAACAGCGGGCTGCTGGCCACGAGAGGGGCCTGCTGTGTTGTAGTTGCCGAGGCATTGTTCGCTGGAGTTGAAGCGACGTGATTCGTCGGACTCTGGTCAAGCATTGAGGCTAAGCCATCGAAGGAGGCTGACATCAGAGCGCTGGTCAGGCTCAGGGTGCCGGCAAGACCGAGCAGTCGGCGGCGCTGGTAAAAGGTCATGCAGTGTCTCCAGAATGGTCGGTCTTGCGCTGGCCTGTCGTGTTGAACTTTTTAACACAGGGCTCATTTGTCATGAGCCCTTTCGCGTTCGCGCTGGACTCTTTTGCACAACATGTTGTTGCGCGCAGCAATCCTGCCGGCAAAGCCGGCAGGCTGTCAGAAGTCATCTTTCCAGGCGCGCAGGGTGGTGAATGTTGCCAGCTCGCTGCTGGCATCGCCTCGGGACGCGGCGGCCTGTTGAACGCCGGGGGTATGACAGCGCAGAAAAGGATTGATTCGCCGCTCGCGGGCAATGCTGCTCGGCAAGGTGGGTCGCTCCAGCGCGCGCACCCGCTGACATTCCGCCATGGCGCGCTGAACATCGTTGTTATGCGGGTCTGCCGCAGCGGCGAACTGCAGGTTGGATTCGGTATACTCGTGGGCAGCAAACACCAGGGTGTCTTCCGGCAGGGTGGCAAGGCGCGAGAGTGCAGAGTGCATCTGTTCGGCCGAGCCTTCGAACAGCCGGCCACAGCCGGCGCTGAACAGGGTGTCACCGCAGAACAGCAGGGCCGGGATGCCGGGCGTGAAAAAGGCGATATGATCCAGGGTATGCCCGGGCACCTCGAACACCTCGAACAGGCGTCCCAACACGCGGACCTCGTCACCTTCGCCAACGCGTTCGTTGATGGCTTCGATATTCGGATTGTGCGGGCCGATCACGTGAGGTGCGTAGCGTTCGATGAGTTCAGGCAGGCCGCCGGTATGATCGTGGTGATGGTGGGTGATCAGAATGCTGCTCAGCGTCAGGCCTTCACGCTCAAGCACCTCGATGACTGGCGCGGCATCCCCCGGGTCGACAACGCATACCTCGGGGTTCGAGTCCTGGCGCAGCATCCAGATATAGTTGTCATCGAAGGCTGGAATCGGTGTCACGCTCAACATGTTAGGCTGTCCCTTGCGCCGGGTTAGGGTAACTGCCGGCACCTCTGGCTCTTGTGAACGGATAATTTACAAAGTCAGGTACTCTGGAGAGAAGCGCGCATCATGTCAAATTCGCCGGAGTTGGAACGTATCGCCGAACTGGTGCGAGAAGGGCGGCAGTTCTGGTCATCGCCACGCGGCCAGGCCCTGCGGCAGGCCGAACGTGCCTGCCTTGGACCCTTGTCCGATCGCTGGTTCGGAGCCCATGGGCTGGAGCTTGGCCTCGGAGCGACGCTGGCCGATATTTGTCCTATCCGGCACCTGATTCGCTGGGTGCCTTGTCTTGAGCTGGCAGACGTTGCCGAGAGCCTGGTGTGTCGTGCTGAAGAGTTGCCGCTGCCCGACGACTGCCTTGATCTGGTCGTCATCCATCACCTTCTCGAAGTGACGGATGAGCCTCACCGTTTGCTTCAGGAGGCCGCTCGGGTCACCGCTGATGACGGACATCTGGTCATTTTCGGCTGGTCGCCTCTGGCTCCGACCGCACTTGCTCGGCTGTGGTCGCGCACGCGCCGCGACTTTTCCAATCAGGGCCGCTGGCGTACGCCGTCGAGGCTTGCCGACTGGCTGGCGTTTGTCGACTTTGAGGTCCACCGAGTAGACTATTGCGGTTTTCGACTGCCCGGTCGGCCTGCGCGCAATGCCAGTCTGGAAGTGCTTGGGCGGCGTCACAACTTGCCGCTGGGCGACTGTTACATGATTCATGCCCGGCGCCGCTCGCTATTGGCAAGGCCGAACCAGGGCCAACTGGCCTTTCCAGGAGCGGTGGTCGGTCACGCCATGAACGGCGCCACCCGGCTCGGGAAGCAGCCAAAGAAGGATAACTGAGGGTGATTGACGGGTGATTAACGAGAGCGTGGCTGACGGCGCGTCAAATGCAGATGCGCAGCTCAGCGAAGTGACTATCTATACCGATGGTGGATGCCGAGGCAACCCTGGCCCCGGCGGCTGGGGGGCCTGGCTGTGCTGGGGCGAACACGAGACGACGCTCAAGGGCGGCGAGCATGACACAACCAACAATCGCATGGAGCTGATGGCGGCGATCATGGCGCTGCGGGCGCTCAAACGCCCATGCAAGGTCGCGCTGTGGACGGACTCGGAATATCTTCGCAAGGGCATCACCGAGTGGATTCACGGCTGGATCAAGCGCGACTGGAAGACTGCTTCCAAATCACCGGTCAAGAATGCCGACCTGTGGCGCAGCCTTCTCGAAGAAACCCGGCGTCATCAGGTCGAGTGGCACTGGGTCAAGGGCCACAGCGGCGTGGCGGGCAATGAGAAAGCCGACAGCCTGGCCAACGAGGCCATCGACGAGTTGACCAGCCGCTAGAGCTGAGCCACTCGTAAGCCACAAGTCAGGGCGATACCGCCAGCGGCAAGCAAGCAGCACTGTGGCGATCATTTGAGAGTGAGACAAGGTATGCGTCAGATCATCCTGGATACCGAGACCACCGGCCTCGACCCCCGGGCGGGGCACCGTCTGATCGAGATCGGGGCGGTGGAAATGGTCAACCGCCGGCTTACCGGCAATCACTACCACCAGTTCATCAACCCCGAGCGAGAGATCGAGGCCGATGCGATCGCGATCCATGGGATCACCGATGAGCGGGTCGCCAACGAGCCTTTATTTGCCGAGATCGCCGATGAGTTCTGGGCCTTTATCGATGGTGCCGAGCTGGTGATCCATAATGCGCCTTTCGACGTGGGCTTCATCGACCATGAAACACAGCGTCTCAACAAGGCGCGCGGCAAGCCGCAGCTGGGCCCGGTAGCGGATCGCTGCGGCATTCTGGACACCCTGACCATGGCGCGGAAAATGCATCCGGCACAGCGCAATAGCCTGGATGCGCTGTGCAAGCGCTACGATATCGACAACGGCCACCGGGTGCTGCACGGCGCCTTGCTGGATGCCGAGATTCTGGCCGACGTATATCTGGCCATGACCGGCGGCCAGACCGCGCTGATACTGGGCGGCACTGACGATGATCAGCAGCAGACCAGTGCCGATCAGGGTGGTGGTCTGTCCATCCGGCGGCTGCCAGCCGAGCGTGCCCGGTTGAGCGTGGTTGCACCGGACGCTGCGGAGTGGAAGGCTCATCGCGACAAGCTCGAGCGTATTCGCAGGGCAGCCGGCGAATGTCGCTGGGATGCCCTGGAAGGCCAAGCAGCGCCGGAGACACACTGATGCTGCGCCGTGAGTTACCAGTAGCCGAGAAAGCGGGGCGTTTGATCTATCTGAGTCAGGGCCGCCTCGCTGTGGGCCCTGGCGAAAGCCCTCTGCATCCCTGGTGCGTCTGGGATGACGATGTGCAGCCGCTGTGCTGGTGGCACGATGAGCCGATAGGGCTGGTGACGATTCAGTCGCCGGACGCTTCACAGAGCATGTCACAAGGCCATACCTGGCTGGATGGCCGGGCCTGGATGGCGCGATTGCCGGAGTCTTGGTTTACGCTGGTTTCAACGGCGCTGCAGGTCGGTGCCTGGCTTGCCAATCATCGCTTCTGCGGTCGTTGCGGCGTACCTGCCTCGCGGCTCAATCATGAGTTCGCGATGCACTGTGACAGCTGCGGCCATCGCAACTATCCGCGCATCTCGCCGTGCATCATCACGCTGGTCACCCATGGCGAGTCGCTGCTACTGGCTCGCAGCCCGCGTTTTCGCCCCGGCCAGTATTCAACTCTGGCGGGCTTCATCGAGCCGGGAGAGTCCGCCGAGGAGGCGGTGCATCGAGAAGTGTACGAGGAAGTCGGGCTGTTTCTTGGCGAGCTGCGCTACTTTCGAAGTCAGGCGTGGCCTTTTCCACACGCCTTGATGCTGGGCTACTTTGCCGAGGCGGCCAGTCGGCGGATTCGTATTGATCAGATAGAAATCAGCGATGCCGCCTGGTTCTCTCCGCGCACCTTGCCGCGCTTGCCGCCTCCGTATTCCATTTCAAGGGCCCTGATCGAAACTCATCTGGCCGAGGTTGCCGGCAAGTCTTGAGTCTGGCCCTGGCCGGGGCAGGACGATCCAGGGGTCGAGCCCGGGAGCGCAGAAAGGGGAAGCGCTGAAGAAATCACCGAGCGGCTCAAGCACAAGGCGCACTGAGCGCAGGAACCGGAGCCTATGCGGTATAGGTGAGGATTCCGAGCACCGCGTAACGCAGTGATTGAGACGCGCAGGCATTTATTCAGTGTTTTCCTAGCGGCTGGGGAACAGGGTCGTCAGCTGGGTTGCCAGCAGCACATTCCCGGTTGCCTTGATCTTGCCGGTCATGAAGGCGGTCATGCCGTTGATCTCTCCGCTCATCAGGCCCTTGAGAACCTCGGTGCTCATGCTCAGGCTGACCGAAGGGTCTTCGTGCTCGCCCTCCACCACCTCCAGGTTGCCGTCCTTGACGATCAGATGGTGGTCGCCTTCATCGCTGAAGTGGAACTGAAAGACTTCATCCATGCCCTGGGCGGCGTCGGGATTGAAGCGCGAGTGAAGCTTGTCGAGGGTTGAGTCGGACATTGTCGAGTCTCGCTTTCTAAATGGACTGAGGTAAGAAGATGACCGCAGGGCGGCTTGCAGTGAGAGCAGTTTGCGAACTGCCTGGCAGACGAAGCGTATTTCAAACAACTGTTTAGATCAAGCGCACTGCCGGTGGCACCATGTTCACCAACATGCCGCTACCGACAGTGCCTGGGGAGGAACTCATGACTGACGCTCTTGGAGAGCTGGCGATGTTTGCAGCCCAGCTGGTGCTTGTCGTGGTCATTGTCGGGATTGGTGTTGGAGTGATGCTGCGCCGACGTGACAGCGGCGTGGCTCATGGACAGCTGCGGTTGGAAGACTTCAACGCCCGCCAGAAGCATCGTCGTCAGCGCTTGCATCAGTTGACCAGCCGATCCGAGAAAGCCAAAGGCTGGTCCAGGGTCAAGGGATGGCTCACCGCCTGGCGGCGCAGGGGGCGTGATGATGTGAATGCCGGTGCAGGTGCCGACGCTGATGAAAAGCAAGCTCTCGAGGAGGCACATGGGGTGGACGGTGAGACTGCCGCGGCGAATACGCTGCCTCGAGTCTGGGTGCTCGACTTTCACGGCGATTTGAAAGCCAGCGGCGCGAAGCGGCTTGGCGAGGAGATCAGCGCGCTGCTGGATATCGCCGAGGCGGGTGACGAAGTGGTGCTGCGGCTGGAGTCGCCGGGTGGCATGGTGCATGCCTATGGTCATGCGGCGGCGGAGTTTGATCGGCTGCGTCAGGCGGGCATATCGACCACCGTCTGCGTTGACCGAGTGGCCGCAAGCGGCGGCTACCTGGTAGCGTGTGTGGCAGACAAGCTGATGGCCGCGCCGTTCGCGGTGCTGGGCTCAATCGGCGTGGTCGCCCAGGTGCCTAATATTCACCGCCTGCTCAAGCGCCATGATATCGACGTGGAGCTGCACACCGCCGGGCGTTACAAACGTACACTGACGCTGCTGGGAGAGAACGACGACGAAGGCAGGGAGAAGTTTCAGGAAGAACTCGAAACAGTGCACCGGCTGTTCAAGCACTATGTTTCAAGCCGACGGCCGTCCTTGGATATGGAGCGAGTGGCTAGCGGCGAGACCTGGTATGGCAGCGATGCGCTGTCACTTGAGCTGATCGATGCTCTGGGAACCAGCGAAGAGTATCTTGCCGAAAAGCTGACGACCTCCCGAGTGATGGGCGTACGACTTGTCGAGCGTTCATCGCTTGCATCACGTTTGGGCGTGGCGGTATCGCTAGGCCTGGAACGCGGCGTACAGCGTCTTATCGAGAGCATCGAGGCCAGCGGCTGGCAAAAACGCTGAGCTGGTCTTGCCTAGGGCCTGCTGTGTCTTCTATGGCCGGGCAGGGCGACTCGTATCCTGAGAGGTATCGCGCTGTGTTTCAAGATCAAGCTTGGCCAGCGCATCGATGATGCATCGGGCCTGATCGCCGCTCAGCGAATAGTAGATGGTCTGTGACTCGCGCCGAGTGCTCACCAGATTTTCGCGCCGCAGAATGGCCAGATGCTGAGACAGCGCTGACTGGCTGATGGGCAGACGCTTGTTGAGCTCGGTTACCGAAAGCTCCTGGCCATCCAGCAGATCGAGAATTCGCAGGCGGTTGTCGTTGGCCATGGCTTTTAGCAAGGCGCTCGCTCGATTGACCGAGGTATCGCCGAGCTTTTTTGAGTCTGGCTGAAGTTGGCTCATTGGGTTAACTCCGCCGAGTAGACGAGAACCTGGACTCTGGCGTGGCGAATGGCTGGACATGAGTGGCGTGAGTGGTCAGGCGTCATCATGGTGAGTCTCGCCTTGTCTTAGAATTACCTTGTCTTAGACTTAGATAATAGACCAGACGAACGCATTGCGTTCGTTTGAAAATCGTTTAATTGGCAGCGATGCCGCTGTTCTTCAACTCCATTGTCAACAACCTGATGCGGCAGACGGTTTTTCTGCGGCCATTCTCAGCCTGTCCTTTTGTTCATTGCCTGCAGCTCATAATGCGTATCACCACTGCTATCGTTAGCAAAGGCGGTGCGGCTCCATGACGCGCCTTGCTCTAGTTCATTTGTCGTAGGTTAGTCTTTAGTCCGACGACGACGGCGATGGCTTGTTCTAGAGTGTCAACAATCTCGTCACTTACTCCAGCAGGCAGATTGTCATGAACACCTATCGCAGCGAGTTTCAGCGCTCCGTGGAGCATCCCGACGCTTTCTGGGCCGAGCAGGCCAAGCGAATTCCCTGGACAAAGCCGCCTGGTCGCGTGCTCGAATATGACGATCAGGGGCATGCGCGCTGGTTCGTGGACGGCGAGTTGAATCTGTGTCACGCAGCGATTGACCATCATGTCGCCGATGGGCGTGGCGATCAGCCGGCAATTTACTGGGATTCCCCGGTAACCAGCAGCAAGCGCACCTTGACCTATGCCGAGCTTCAGGACCAGGTCGCGCGCTTCGCCGGCGCCCTGCGCGGGCTTGGCGTAGAGAAGGGCGACCGGGTGGTGATCTACATGCCGATGGTGCCTGAGGCGCTGGTGGCGATGTACGCCTGTGCGAGGCTGGGGGCAGTCCACTCGGTGGTATTTGGCGGCTTTGCTCCCAGTGAGCTTGCCATGCGCATTGACGATGCCGAGCCGACCGTCGTGGTAGCGGCCTCCTGCGGGGTGGAAGTGGACCGCGTGCTGCCCTACAAACCGTTCGTCGATGAGGCGATCAGCCAGAGTACGCACAAGCCAGCGGCAACGGTCATTTTCCAGCGCGAGCAGCACACGGCAGAGCTTGGGGAGAAGGACCACGACTGGGCCGCGCTGATGCGCGATGCCGAGCCCGCCGATTGCGTGCCGGTAAAGTCCACCGATCCGCTGTATATCCTTTATACCTCCGGGACCACCGGCAAGCCCAAGGGCGTGGTGCGCGACACCGGCGGCTATGCCGTGGCGCTGCATTACTCCATGGAGAACATCTATGCCATGCAGCCGGGCGAGGTGTTCTTCTCGGCATCCGATGTGGGCTGGGTGGTCGGGCATTCGTTCATCGTCTACGGGCCGCTGCTAAGGGGCTGTACCACCGTCGTCTACGAAGGCAAGCCCGTGCGCACCCCGGATGCCGGTGCCTTCTGGCGTCTCATCTCGGAATACCAGGTAAAGAGCTTCTTTACCGCGCCGACCGCGTTTCGTGCCATCAAGAAGGAAGACCCGGACGGCAAGCTGTTGCAGAACTACGATATTTCCTGCCTGAGAGTGCTGTATCTGGCCGGCGAACGACTCGACCCGCCCACCTTCCACTGGCTGGATGATCTGTTGCCGGTGCCGGTGGTCGATCACTGGTGGCAGACCGAGACCGGCTGGCCAATCGCCGCCAACCTGCAGGGGCTGGAGCCGATGCCGACGCGAGCCGGCTCGGCGACGGTGCCGGTGCCCGGCTATCAGGTGAAGATACTCGACCGCCAGGGAGAGCCGGTGGGGCCGATGGAGCAGGGCAGCGTAGTGATCGCTCAGCCCATGCCTCCCGGCTGTCTGACTGGCCTTTGGCGCGACCCCAAGCGCTTCCAGAGCTCCTACATGGCGGCGTTTCCCGGCTACTACCTGACTGGCGACGGCGGCTATCTGGATGAGGATGGCTATCTGTTCATCATGGGTCGCACCGATGACGTCATCAACGTCGCTGGCCATCGACTGTCCACCGGCGAGATGGAGGAAGTGCTGGGTGAGCATCCGGCCGTTGCCGAATCGACGGTAATCGGTATTCACGATGCGCTCAAGGGGCAGATTCCGGTGGGCCTGGTGATTCTCAAGGACGGCTTTAACGGCGATAGTCTGGCGTTGGAAAACGAGCTGGTCGAGCGGGTACGCAAAAAGATTGGCCCCATCGCCTGCCTGAAGCAGGTGCTGGTGGTGGATCGCCTGCCCAAGACGCGCTCCGGCAAGATTCTGCGCAAACTGCTGCGCACCATCGCCGATGGTGAAAATTATGGCGTGCCGTCCACCATCGATGATCCGGCGAGCGTCGAGGATATTCACGAGGCCATGAAGGCGCGGGACATTGGCGCTGCGCATCAGTCCAAGATGACATGATGGCGTTCTAGGCATCACTGACAAGCAATATGCGATGGTTCGAAAGGGCGCTGATCATGCCAAGGTGATCGGCGCCCTTTGTCGTGCTGCCAGGTAGTTCGTGTCTGAGAGCGCTAGCCGGCCTGCCATTTGGCCGGCTAGCGCTGAGCGCGTATACTACGCGCCGCTGTGAGTGGTAGTTAGAATCTTGTCACGAGGGTTCCCTCACCCCTCTGTCACCAAAAAGGATGCGTCATGCTTGCTGTTTCTGATGTTCAGGCTCGCCGCTGTCTAGCGCTGCTGGTGTGCTTCCATATTGTCGTGATCGCCGCCAGCAACTACCTGGTTCAGATACCCTTCACGGTTTTTGGCGTGCATACCACCTGGGGGGCGTTCAGCTTCCCGTTCATCTTTCTCGCCACCGACCTCACCGTTCGCCTGTTTGGTAAGGAATCGGCAAGAGCCATTGTCTTCAGGGTCATGTTCCCGGCGCTGCTGGTGTCCTATGTGGTCTCGGTCGTCTTTCCCCAGGGAGCCTATGCCGGAATTGAGGCGTTGGGCGGCTGGAATTCGTTCGTGGCACGTATCGCTCTGGCAAGCTTCATCGCCTATGGCCTGGGGCAGCTGCTGGATATCACGGTCTTCGACCGGCTGCGCAAGCTGCGCGCCTGGTGGGTAGCGCCAGCACTCTCCACCGTGGCTGGCAATCTGGCCGATACCATGGCGTTTTTTTCGGTGGCCTTTTACCGCAGTACGGATGCTTTCATGGCGGCCAACTGGGTCGAAATTGCCTGGGTGGATTACGCTGGCAAGCTGGTCATCAGCCTGGCATTCTTTCTGCCGTTGTATGGCGTCCTGCTGGCTTGGCTGAGTCGGAGGCTGGTCGGCGTCACTGGCGAGCCGTTGTCGACCCCCGGCCGAGCCCTGCATTGAATCCTGTCGAGGAGATTTCATGAGCACTGTGCTGCACCATACTGACACCGGCGGCGAAGGTGAGCCGCTGCTGATCATTCACGGCCTGTTCGGCAGCGGTGATAATTGGCGCTCGCATCTACGGCATTGGCAAGAGCGCTATCGCGTCATCACGTTGGATCTGCGCAACCATGGGCGCTCACCTCACGTGCCTGGGATGAGCTATGCGGCCATGGCAGAAGATGTGCGCGCGCTGCTGGATAGTCTGGATATCGAAAAGGCGCACCTGCTGGGCCACTCCATGGGTGGCAAGGTGGCGATCAGCCTGGCGCGACTGGCTCCTGAACGAACGCGCTCGCTGGTCATCGCCGATGTTGCACCGGTGATCTATGACTGGCACGGCCACGATAACGTCTTCGCCGCTCTGCGCAGCGTTGAGGTCGGGCTACCGGCTGATCGGCCCGAGGCCGATGCGCTGATGGCAGAGCACGTCTCGGAGCGTGCCGTGCGGTTGTTCCTGGCAACCAACCTGGTACGCAGCGATCAAGGGGGACTGTGCCTGCGCATCGGTCTGGACGAGATACAGGCCGGCTACGAAGACATTATCGGCTTGCCGGCGGGCGAGGGGACATTCGATGGTCCGACGCTGGTCGTGCGAGGCTCACGCAGTCCCTATGTGTCCGATGAGCGGCTCCCGGCGTTGCATGAGATGCTGCCGCGGGCCGAGGTAGTGACCCTGAAGGGTGCGGGTCACTGGCTGCACGCCGAACAGCCCGAGGCCTTTCAGAATAGCGTCAATGAGTTTCTAAGCGCGCTGGACGCCTAGGCTGGCTGGGCCTCAGCGTGGCTTCGGGGCACCGGGGTCCAGTGCCAGGCGGTGTACCGGAGTGAGAGAGCCGACGATGCCGGCATCGAACAGATACTGCTCGAAATCGACGTAGCGCCCCTGGGACAGAGCGGCCGGGCTCAAGCTCAAGCGGGCACGGACTTCCGGCCAGTTCTGTCGATTGATCGGGGTATCCATGCCGGGCTCGGCGTCGACGAGCAGAGACCAGCTGGCCTCGGGGTTATTGATGATCCATGCGCAGGCCTCTTCCAGGGCATCAACGAAGTGGCGAATGGCATCCCGCTTGTGCCCCAGGCGATCGCGGTTGGCGACCACGATCAGGCCGTCATGCAGGGGTACGCCAAACTCCTCTACCCGATACGCATGAGTGGTCAGCCCATCGTTGGCCAGCATTTCGGGGAGCTGATGCTGCATGGCACCGATGATGGCGTCGATGTGTCCCTCACGCATGGCATCTTCAACGCGAAAGTGCACCTTGGGACTGTCAACCTGATCGCGGGTCAGATCCTGGTTGGCCAGCAGCGCAGCCAGCAGGATCTGCTCACCGTCCTGGTCCAGGTGGCCGATGCGGGTTCCCTCGAGCCTGGTCAGGGAGTCAGGGCTCGCAGTGCCGCTGACCAGCAGGAAGGATAGCGGCAGTCGAGTCAGGGTGGCTACGCGAATGAGCGGCTTGCCCTCATCGACCAGCAGGTGCAGCAGGGGTTGGCGCGTCAGTGCCAGATCGATACGACCAGCAGCGAGCAGTTTGGTCGGTACTTCAGGATCGGCCGGCGTCAGGATATCGACGTGCAGACCGCGTTGAGAAAACAGCTCCCGCTCCTGTGCCACCAGCAGCGCCGCATGGCGCGGGCTTGGGTACCAGTCGAGCATGACCGTGAGATGATGGATCGGCGGCGGCTCGAGCGGTTCGGCGGGACCAACGGCAACGGCGGGAGCGGCGGGACGAGGCGGCGACTCCACAGCCGGGCTGCCAATGCGCTGCGGATCCAGCGTTTCGGGAACAGGTGCGATGGGGGGGAAATTACCGCTGGCGTTGCGTTCCAGCCACTGCTGGACCAGGTCGGGAAGGCGAAAGTTGGCGTTCAGCACCGGAAAAATGGTGATGCTCGGCGTGAAAGGAGTCTCGGCTTCGCCTGCTGCTGTCAAGTCCGGTTCTTCTGACTTGCCTGACTCATTGAGGTCGGCGTCCGTATCCTCACCTGTATCGTCATCGAGGCTTGTTTCAGCACCAGTTTCAGTGCTTTTTCCGGCGTTCGTTTCGGCACCCTCTTCAGGAGAGGGTTCGGTAGCAGGCAAGCTGTGTTCGTCCGTCGACTCCTGCACAGCATTCGCGGGTGCTGTGCTCAGCCAGCCACAGACAAGCAGCGCAAGCAGCCAGACTGGCCAGCGATGGAGGCGTGAGGGCATGGAGAGGGCTCCGACAATAGTAATGGCATACATTGACAACCGCGCCAGTCTAGCGATGCCAGTTTAGCCTGACCAGCAGCGTTGACGGTACTGGTCAGCGCATATCGACAATCGCCGGATGGCGTTTGTCATGCAATAATCGCTCTATTTTTCCCGGGCAGGACGTCATGGATACGATCAACAGCCTTTTCCTTCTCAGCGGCTTCCTGATTGCGCTGAGCATCTTCGCCAGCCGACTCTCCACTATCGTCGGCTTACCTCTGCTGCTCATTTTCCTCGGTCTTGGCATGCTGGCGGGCGAAGAAGGGTTGATGGGTATTCAGTTCGATAACTATGATCTGGCGTTTGCCATCGGCCACCTGGCGCTAGCGATGATTCTGCTGGATGGTGGGCTGCGCACTCGCTTGAAAACCTTTCGAGTCGGATTTCGTCCGGCGCTGGTGTTGGCCACTGTCGGTGTAATTATCACTAGTGGTGTGATTGGTGGCATGGCCATGCTGCTTTTCGATCTGAACCTGATCGAGGGCCTGCTGGTTGGTGCGATCGTCGGTTCCACCGATGCAGCCGCGGTGTTTTCCATGCTTGGTGGGCGCGGCATCAATCTCAACGAAAGGGTGGGAGCCACCCTCGAGATCGAGTCGGGAACCAACGACCCGATGGCCATCTTTCTCACCCTGATGCTGGTTGAGCTGCTGACGGGTGAAATCGGCAGTCCACTTGAAACCCTGATGTTTTTCATCCGCCAGTTTGGCCTTGGACTGTTGATCGGAATCTCGGCTGGCTGGCTGATTGCTCGTATCATCAGCTGGGTGGATCTGGCGCCTGGACTTTATTCGCTGCTGGTACTGGCACTTGGCTTTTGCGTGTTCGGATTCACCAGCGTGCTCGGCGGCAGCGGATTTCTGGCCATCTATCTTGCCGGCCTGATGATTGGCAATCGACCAGGGCGACACCTCAGCTTTATTCTTCCGGTGCATGACGGCTTTGCCTGGCTTAGCCAAATTGGCCTGTTCCTGGTCCTTGGCCTGCTGGTGACGCCCAGCGAAATGCTGAACTATGCGCTGCCGGCCTCGCTGGTATCACTGACACTGATACTTATTGCACGCCCGCTTGCCGTAATCCTCACCATCAAGCCGTTCTTCCGCTTTCGCTGGCGAGAGGTAATATTCATTTCCTGGGTAGGGCTGCGCGGTGCCGTGCCCATCGTGCTGGCTATCTTCCCCGTGATCGGCGGAGTCGAGCATTCCGAGCTCTATTTCAACGTCGCCTTTTCGGTGGTGCTGCTGTCGCTGTTGATCCAGGGTGGCTCGCTGCCCTGGGTGGCAAAAAAACTACGGGTGCTGGTGCCAACCACCATCGAGCCCAGTCGGCGAGGTCCCTTGGGCATTCAAGCCGACAATGATTACGAGATGTTCGTTTACAAGGTCGATAATTCCGAGCTTGAAGAGGCCCTGATCCGCCAGCTGCGCTTTCCATCGGGTGCCCTGATCGCCTCGCTGTTTCGCCAAGGGGTCATGCTTCACCCCAAAGGAAACACCGAGCTGCGCCGAGACGATGTGCTCTGCGTGATTGGCCGCACGGATGATCTGCCGGCACTCAACCGGCTATTCAATGGTGATGCGATCCTCAAGCAGGAGCGCGCCTTCTTCGGCACCTTCACCTTCGATGGCGACGTCCTGATGGGCGATGTCAGCGACACCTACGGCTTGACCCTCAGCCCCGGAGAGCGCGACATGACGGTAGCAGAGTTCATTTCGCTGCGGGTCGGTGGGCATCCGGTTATCGGGGATGATGTGGACTGGCATGGCATTCACTGGGTGGTCAGCGAGATGGAGGGCAACGACGTTACCCGCGTCGGGTTGAGGCTGTATTGATTCACGCGCTGTCTTGACTAATGCCCTGGTGAGGAGCAATGCATGAGCAACGGCATCCAGTATTTCATCCTTGATGTCTTCACGAGCCAGGCATTCGCAGGAAATCAACTGGCTGTATTTCCCAGCTCCGATGGCTTGGAAAGCAGAACCATGCAAAGTATCGCCAACGAACTGAATCTTGCAGAAACGGTTTTCGTAGGCTCGGCCCGCCAGCCGAATCGCTACCCCATCCGTATCTTCACGCCGGCCATGGAGTTGCCCTTTGCCGGTCATCCAACGGTAGGTACGGCACATCTTCTGGCGGAGCTTGGCCTGGCAAGTGGCGACTGCCCCCTGATTCTGGAAGCCGGTGTTGGGCCATTAGCGGTAACGTTCGAAAATGACCTGGCCTGGTTTACCACGACACAAGCCGTCGAGATCAAGAACAGCACGCTAAGCAGGAATAATGCCGCGCAGCTTCTCGGGCTTGAGGACTCTGGTGTCATCAGCGAGCCGGTCCTGGCGTCTTGCGGGCTACCGTATCACCTCATCGAACTCGACTCGCTGAAATCCCTTGAGCTTGCTCGTCCTTCTCCCGATTTTTGGGCCAACTGGGTGTCGCCCAGCGGTTATGACCAGATATATCTCTACGTGAGCCTCAAGGCTTCCGACCACGGAGATAGCCTGCGTAGTCGAATGTTCTCGACGCCAGGCGGTGTATGCGAAGATCCGGCCACCGGGAGTGCCGCTGCGGCATTGGTTGGTGTGCTGGTGACTGACAAGCCTGGAGCTGGCGTGTGGCGATGGGAGATCCAGCAAGGTATCGAGATGGGTCGGCCCAGTCAGATATTCGCTGAAGCGGAACGTGACGGTAGCGGCGCAGGTATTCGCATCGGCGGGAAAGCGGTAGTGGTTGGCAGCGGTGCAATAAAGTCTAGTGCCACGAAGAGCTGGCGATGAGCTTATGCAAGCAGCAGACACCCCGAACAACAAACAATAGTCTCGGGGTGTCTGTGTCGCTAATCGGAAAGGAACCGACAGGCGATTACTTCTTGCGGGCGACCATGTTATAGACGAACAGTACAATCAGCGCGCCAAGCACCGCGACACCAATGCTGCCCAGATTCAGGCCATCTACAGTGCCGTAGCCGAGTTGGGTGCTGACAAAGCCACCGACGACCGCGCCAATAATACCCAGCACTATGGTGATGATAAAGCCACCGCCGTCCTTGCCTGGCATGATGAGTTTAGCCAGTGCGCCGGCGATAAGGCCGAGTACTATCCATGAAAAAATGCCCATTAGTTTCACCTGCCTGAGTGGGTGGAAAATTTTACCGGGTGAAAATCTCATACTTACAGAGTGGTTCCAAGCGTTAGTTATTGGTTAGCGCAACGGTTTCTGATGCCTTTTGGCGACAATTGCCTCGCCAGGTGACCAGCGTTCCAGGCCGGTCCGGTTTTTCGAGTAGTTATCCAATCATCCTTAAGAACTATTATCTTACCGTTTCCTGCCACGTTGACAGGTGAAAGAAGGTAACTACTGTTAATTACATGCATGACAAGAATTTCCACCGCGATCGAGGTGACAAATCACTGTGGGGTTTCTTCTAACGCCAACTCAGGGAAGAAAAGCGACAGGGCAAGGGACGAAGGCGGCGACCCATAGCGTCAGTGCTTTCAACTACGAAAGTTACTTCTCGTCAATGGTTAAGTCTCCACGTCCCCCCTCCAGCAATGGCCAGGAACCTCAAGTGGCCAAGACTCTGCCAGACGCAGAGCATCCCGATTATATAGCCGGCATCATCTCTGAAGGAGAGGCTTTCTCTAGCCTAGCGGTAACGATATTTTTAAGCCAGCACCAGACGAACCACCGGAGACGAAGAAGGTGCCGTCAATGTGCTGGAAGATACCGTCAAGACCATGAAAAAGCGCGATATTCTCGGGTCAATCATAAAAAGGACCGAAGCTCGCTTGAAACGTCAAACCTAAGCCGGTTGGGCGCTGAACCGTCTAAGTTCAGACTGGATGTGATGAGCTGATTCAGAAGAAGATCGGTCTTTAGCGGCCGGAAACGACACAGAGAGATCAGCTACTTAGCTGATCTCTCTGCATATTTTGGCGGAGGGACAGGCCGCCGCTGCCGTGTCTCAGGCAGCCGCAAGCAGCATTAAATAATCCTTCCACAACAGCGACTTGCATAGCATCGCTGCTTTATCGTGTCCTAACCTGTCGCAACCAATAACAGCTAATGGTATTCTTTTGGTTGGTACGATGGTTGGGAGGATAAGCACCATGCCGAGGGTTGCCAGAGAGCTGAGCGCCGCTGAAGTCCGTCGCCTGACAGAGCCGGGCTTCTATGCCGTGGGAGGTGTCGCCGGGCTTCACCTCACCGTAAAGAGTGAACAAGCGCGCTCATGGATACTACGCGTTCGAGTCGGAGCATTGCGGCGAGATATTGGGCTTGGCGGCTTTCCAGATGTCACGCTCGCCATGGCCCGTGAAGCAGCCAGAGAGGCTAGAGCAAGCATCCGTGCCGGCATCGACCCGGTAGCCGAGCGCCTGGAGCTGCGCAGCCAGCTACTAGCCCAGCAGGCCCGAGAGATGACGTTTGCAGATGCCGCCGCTGAAGTCATCGCCAACAAGCAGGCCGAGGCCACCAACCCGAAACACGCCCAGCAGTGGGCCAACACGCTCAAGACATACGCTTTCCCGGTGCTCGGCAAGATGGCCGTTGCCGATGTTGATATCAGCCACGTTCTGAAGGTGCTGCGTCCACACTGGGAAACCAAGACCGAAACCATGACACGCGTTCGCCAGCGCATCGAGGCGGTGCTGGCATGGGCCGCAGCCAACGGCCACCGCAGCGGCGACAACCCAGCCCGCTGGCGCGGCAATCTGGATGCAGTGCTGCCCAAGCCTAGCAAGATAGCCAAAACAAAGGGCCATGCCGCGCTTCCCTATGCCCGCGCTGCCGAGTTCATGGCAGATCTACGCACCCGTGACGGACTGGCCGCCAAGGCGCTGGAGTTCACCATCTTGACCGCTTCACGCTCGGGAGAAGTGCGAGGCGCAATATGGGACGAGATCGACCTGGCCAGCAAGGTGTGGACTGTCCCGGCCGATCGAATGAAGGCCAAGGTAGAGCACCGCGTCCCGCTGTCATCCGCTGCCATTGCGCTGCTGAAAGCGCTGCCTCGGCTGGAAGGTAACCCGCTGGTATTTCCCGCCCCGCGTGGTGGCCAGATGTCTGATGCCACCCTGGCCGCCGTCGTCAAGCGCATGAACGCCAAGCGCTCCGAGGGCAGCGCCTACGTTGACCCCAAGCAAGATAACCGGCCTGTCACCGTCCACGGCTTCCGCTCGACGTTCCGGGACTGGGCTGGCGAGTGTACAGCGTACCCAGGCGAGGCTATCGAGCAGGCGCTGGCCCACACCATCCGCAACGCAGCAGAAGCCGCCTATCGTCGCGGTGACATGCTCGACAAGCGCGCTCGGCTAATGTCTGACTGGGCTAATTACCTAGCCAAGCCAGCGGCTCAGGCCGGTAGCGTGACGCCGATTCGCGGAGGTGCCAGCCATGCACTCTGAAAAAATGCTTGAGGGGCTGGCCGCTGAATATGGAAAGATTGATGCCGATAGGGAGCGCGAGATGCTGGCCCGATTGCGTGCAGCATCAACAAGGACTGACCGCGATATTGAGCTGCTTATTCGTGATGCCAAGCATGACCCTACAGCCTGGCGAGCGGCACACCTACTGGCGACAGGAAGCCGAAGCACTCAGCGCTTGAGAGAGTTTCTGAGCGATGCCATTAGCCGCCGCATGTCGTCACCAAAGCAAGCACACGCAAGCAGCGCGCTGATTCAAGAATCTCGGGACATGGCCATTGTTCTGACGATTCAACAGCTGCTCGAGGAAGGGCGCCAGCTATCCGAAAACGAGATAAATTCACACGGCCTTTCAGCGTGTGGAATGGTAGGGAAGGCCGTCAATCTCAAAGCAAAGCGCGTGCATGAAATATGGCAAAAGCGAGACTCACTACCTTGGCCCTGATGTTCCGATAGAAAGAGTTTTTTCATCGGAATGAGGCCGCTTTTCAGAATACCCATGCTGCACCTGTACGCAACCAAAGCGATTCAGGTGCAGCCAAGGCAGTCGGCCTAGTGGCAATGACACTGGCCAAGGAACTGACCAACCGCACCCTGAACGCAATCAATGCAAATCAGGGGCAGACCATGACCAACGATACTTATCTTTCCGACAAGAGCCTAGCCAAGCGCTATGACGTCACCCGCAGCACCGTATGGCGCTGGGCGCAAGCTGGCCGCCTTCCGTCACCCGTAAAGCTATCTCCCGGTTGTTCTCGCTGGCGCGCATCCGACATTGCCGATTGGGAAGCCAAGCGCGTCGGTGAGGTGGCCAAATGAACCACATCGACCGCCTGAACATTGGTTCCGCCGCCCTGGTGGGCGATGTCCGCATGATGCGCCGCGTTGCCGACGCGCAACACGCCATCCTATCCCTGCTGCAAGACGACCTGAACGGTCTCCGAGAGCTGTCCGACTTCCATCGTCACGGCCTGCTGATGGCCCTGGAGGAGATGGCCGGCAGCCTGGAGTACCGTGCCGGTTTCATCGAGGAGTCTGGCCTGGTCGGGGGAGGTGAGCTATGAGCCGCATTGGACGTGGAAAATCCAAGAAAACGCTGAAGATGGTGGACGCCGCCGTCGAGATCCTCGACGAGATTCAACCCGCCTCAGTTCGCGCTGTCTGCTATCGGCTATTCGTGGCCGGCGTGACTGAAAGCATGTTGAAAAACGAGACGAACAAGGTGAGCCGCAATCTTGTTTGGGCGCGGGAGCAAAACATCATCCCCTGGCACTGGATTGTAGATGAAACACGCGAGGCCGAGCGCGCAGCGACCTGGAGCGACCCCAAGACGATCATAGATGCCGCAGTTCGGGGATACCGTCGCGACTACTGGCAGGATCAGCCGCGCCGCGTGGAGGTATGGGCAGAAAAAGGCACCATTCGTGGGACGCTGGCGCCAGTGCTTAGAGAGTACGGTGTCACCCTTCGCGTAATGCATGGCTACTCAAGCGCCACCGCTATCAAGGACGCGGCGGAATACTCGCTGAGCTGTGAAAAGCCGCTGACAATCCTTTATGCCGGTGACTTCGACCCAAGTGGCCTGCACATGAGTCACGTTGATCTGCCTGAACGCCTTTCCCGGTATGGCGGCCTGGCCGAAATCAAGCGTATCGCCCTCACCCAAGCTGACGTTGACCGTGGCGACCTGCCGAGCTTTGGGGCTGCAACAAAGACGAAAGACCCGCGCCATAAGTGGTTCATCAGTCACTTCGGGCAAACGTGCTGGGAGCTGGACGCTATGCCGCCGCCTGAGCTTCGCGACCGAGTGGAGATCCACATCAGAAGATATCTCGACCTGGAAGCCTGGGATCACGCCCAGAGCATCGAGCAGGTAGAGGTTGAGTCCATGCAAAGCATTATGGGCCGCATGGATAGCATATTGAGGCAAGCCTCGAAATACTCCGGGGAGGGTAACTCGCCATGAATGCAGCCATGAAAAAGCCCGCACAGCGGCGGGCTAATCCAAATCATTCGAGCGGGCAAGCTCAGGGATATATTACCACTGGCCCTGCCGATCCGCACGTCTTGCTGAGCTGTTTGGATAAAGTAAAGCAGACACGTTCGGATGCCTGGCAAGCCTGCTGCCCAGCGCATGACGACCGCAGCCCATCGCTAAATATCCGCCTGGCTGATGACGGGAAGATCCTGCTCAAGTGCTGGAGCGGGTGCGGTGCCGCTGACATTGTGGCTGCCGTTGGCCTAGAGCTGTCCGACCTATTCCCCAGGCGCGAACGCGACACCTGGAGCCGCCCTGTAGCACCTTCACAGCGCTGGATTCCCCGCGACGTGCTCTCATCGCTCGCCAGTGAAGCGCTCATTGTGCTGCTGGCGGCTGAGCACCTGCACAGCGGTCAGCCATTGCCTGCTGACGATACTCGCCGCCTGGCTATCGCGGCTGGACGTTTACGCAATGCTGCGCGGGAGGTGGGCCATGAGTAACGATGATCGCATGGTGGCGCGTGGTGCCGCTTGGCTGGATAGTCTGGGTGATGAGCAAGGTGTTTCGTCGCTGGAGGTACAGGCCCGACAACAGGCCGAGATCATGCAGGAGGATCAAGCCGATAGTGAGGACAAGCGCGAATCCCAGGCAGACAAGATCGTTGCCTTCGTTCGCACCTGGAACGATCTGTTCCACGACGACAACGATAACGCCTATGCCTGCAACCGCCAGACCGGCGAAGTCCGCCCGCTGGGCAGCCGCGCCTTTCGTAATTGGTTGACCGCCGCTTTCTATGAGCAGACGGAAAAGGCCGTCCGTGATCAGTCGCTGCGCGAGGCCAAGATGACGCTGGAAGGTCTGGCCATGCAGGAGCACCGCCCGGTGCATATCCGTGTGGCTGGTTCACGTGGCGACTACTGGCTCGATCTGTGTGAGCCGGGCAGTAGCCGCGCCATCCATCTGTGGCCCGGGAAATGGCTGGTTCAAGAAGCCGGCTTGATGTTCTGTCGCTCGGATAGCGCCCAGACCCTGCCCGAGCCGGTACGTGGCGGTGATATTGATCTGCTCTGGCGTATTGCCAACGTGCCCAAGGAAGCCCGTTTGCTAGTGGTGGCCTGGCTGGTGGACTGCCTGCGTCCTGACACGCCTTACCCTATCGTCGAGTTTCTAGGCGAGCACGGTAGCGCTAAGAGCACAGCACAAACCGCCATGCGCCGCCTGATCGACCCCAATGCCGCCGACCTGCGTGGCGTGCCGAAATCTGCCGAAGATCTGTTCGTCTCCGGTGGCGTCAATCATCTAATCAGCATCGAGAACGTCAGCCACCTTCCAGCGCCATTGCAGGATGCCATGTGCGTGATCGCGACCGGCGGAGGTTTCGCCAAGCGCAAGCTGTACTCGGATGGCGACGAGTCGGTGATCACGCTCAAGCGCCCGATTGTGCTCAACGGCATATCCGCCGCCGTGACCCAGCAAGACCTGGTTAGTCGTACCCTGACCGTCGAGATGCCGGTGATCAAGAGTGCCCAGGCCAAGGACAAGCTGGAAGCCGAGTTCGAGGCCAACCGCGCCAGAATTATCGGAGGACTACTGGACATTGCCGCCAAGGCGCTGGAGTACCTGCCTGATATGACCCTGCCCGCCGGTGAGCGTCCACGCCTGGTGGAGTTCGCCTATCTGGGCATGGCTGTCGCCAAGGCGATGGGCGAGGAGCCGGATGAGTTCATGCGTCAGTTCAATACCGCCCGCCAAGACGGCCTAGAGCGAACCCTTGACGCTAGCCCGGTAGCGACCGCCATTCGTGATTGGGCAGAAATACACCCCGATGAAGCACGACAACTTCCCGCCAAGCAATGGCTTTCGATTCTTGAGGACTACAAACCGAGAGGTAGTGAGTCGTGGCCACGCAGCGCCAAGGGACTGGGCGATGCCATGCGCCGGGCCGCCCCTGCGCTTCGTCAGCTTGGTATCGAGTGCGTGTGTCTTGGGAAAGGTAGTGGCGGCGTCGTTCGCTGGTCAGTAGGAAAGAAAGTTGTCGAACCAATGTCCCCAATGTCCCAAGTCCCAAAATATGACGGTGAAAAGTTGGGACTTGGGACTTCCGGGACTTCATCTCCGGGAATTTCTTTTTCTGGCGACGACCGGGAGGAGTTCTGATGGGCGCTATCGACTATCTCAAAAAACACAACCTGCAAGCTGAGGCGCTCCCCGGTGGGCGCCTATCAGTGCAGCCTAAGCAGAACATCACGCCCGAGGTACGCGCCTGGATCAAGCAGCACAAGGAACAATTGCTGCTCGAACTGTCGCCTGCCCCGCTGGTGGAAATCGACACCATCACCACTGTGCTGGTGGATCAGGTAGGCCGTGACCTTGGTCCCGAGCTGGTGCGTCGAATGCGGCACGCCATGGCACCGATGAACCGCAACGATCGAGCAGAGCTTGCCGCCGCCCTGGACGACGCCTTTGAGGTGGCTGGCAGCGTGGAGGCGGCCCGTTGGCAGTGCCACCGCCTGCTGAGCGACGCCAAGGCTCTGAAGGCAGCCAAGGCAGGATGGCCGGCATACCCGCGAGGTGACGCATGAAGACCCCGATCGTGATTCGCTTCGACGCCAACATCATCAGGCAGTGGGCCAAGCGCCCACCCCAGGACAGCGACAGCCGGCAGCGAATGCGGCAAGAGCTGCTAGAGATCGCAGAGCGCATAGACGCGCTCGCCCACCAGAAAGAACAGGAGCACCAGCAATGAGCGGGCTTTTTTGTGGATGCTCGACGGTGCCGAATGCATGAATTATGCGCAAGTTGACCAGTTGGTACTATGAAAGTTATTCAACTATAATGTGCTTATATCCAGTTAAATCGGGATTCGCTATGACCACACAACGAAAAGCAGGACGTCCAGCAGGCCGCAGCAATGTCCGGCCTAGCAAGACAGCAGTGGAGAGCTATTACCGCCTGCTCACCAACGCCGCCGAGGCAGGCTCAGTGCAGGCCGCAGCAGCGCTAATCGATATCCACGAACGCCACCACAAACCGAAGGAAGCCGCTCGATGAAGACGCACGAGATTGAAAAACGCCTGGCAGAAATCGCAGACGCGCAAGCCGAGTTCGACGCCCGCGACCTCGATGCCGAGCTGTCAGAAGTCATCGCCGCTGGTGGCAATATCGACGCCCTGGAAGAACAGCATTTGCAGGCCGAACGCATCGCCCGTCGGCTGCGTGTGGAGCGCCAGACGCTTGAAGCCATGCTGCCCGCTGCTCAGGTAGCCGAAGCACAGGTTGAGCTTGGCGAGGCCCGCAAGGAGCGCGACGCACTGCGCCCGAAGGCACAGAAGATTGCCGACGATATCGACGCCAAGCTAGCGGAGCTGGAAGCGCTCTCCGATGACTGGATGAATTTACAAATTGAGGTTCGTCGCTTGGACGGCATTGCGCGGAAAGCCAGTGCAGCCATCGCTCGTGCTGAAGGCCGTTCACCCACTGTGGGCGCTGTTCTGGAGACGTTTTCCGATAGCCGTATGCGGCGCGGCGTTGGCGTCGGCCAGTCACTGCAACGCGGTGACCCGAACATGCGAGTCGAAGACCTGGCCCCAGCAGAGGCGGCAGCCTGATATTTGCAGGGAGATAGCAGGACGGTGACGAAGTTCAAGAAAGGCCAGTCAGGAAACCCAGCAGGACGGCCGAAGGGCAGCAAGGATCGCCGCACCATCTGGCGTGAAGCGCTGGCAGAGCATGGTGACGAGCTTGTACAGCGTGCTGTCGAGCTTGCCTTGGCTGGTGATACCCAGGCATTGCGACTGTGCCTTGAGCGCGCCATTCCTGCTTATCGCCCAGCCGCAGAGCCAGTCCACTTCGAGCTGGATGGCGACACCCTGACAGAAAAGGCCGAGTCCGTGCTGGCAGCCATTGCCGCCGGTGATCTGGATCCGCAGACAGGAAAAGCACTGGTCGACAGCATCGCAGGCTTCGCCAAGCTGGCAGAGATCGACGAGATCCGAGAACGGCTAGATCGTCTGGAGGGCAAAGCCAATGCAGATTGAATGCAGGAGCCAAGACGGCAGAAAGCCGCTGACAGCCAAGCCGCTGTACTTCGCCAAGGTAGTCGATAACGGCCTGCTGCTGGCCCGCATCGGCGGCACAACACCTGAGCACGCACTGGCCAAGGCAACCCGCCTGGCCGAAGCAATCGACGCACGCGCAACCGCGCATCTGGAGCATTGACGACATGAGCCAGTTTGTAGTTAACGCGCCCCATGGGCCGAACGCCGATAGATCCAATGTCGGCGTCATGTATACCAGCGCCATCCATACCAACGTACCCAAAGGAAACAGCGCCATGACGGCAGAAGAGCTCAAGCAGATCATCAATGAGAAGCTGGGCAAGCCAGTCAACGACCTGCTGGAGCAGACCAAGGTCATGCGCCAGAACTTCGAGAAGCTGAAGGCCGACATTGCCGAGGTCGAGGCCGACCAAAGGCGGCGCGGTATCTATGGTCTAGCCGATCGTCAGAAGATGGCGGCCAACGCTGACTTACGCGACACGCTGCCCGACTGATGAAGGCCATCGAGAAGCGCCTACAAGCGCTGGAGAGCAGCTACCAGAGCGCCGGGAGTAGCGACCCGGTGCCTGTCTACCACTGGCTTGTCGAACAGGGCCACGAGGCACCAGAGCCGCTTGATGGTGAGAGCTTCCGGGACTGGCTAGCACGACTGCCAAACGAGGCGCTACAGGCGCTGATGGACGCGAGGGATACCAATGTCGAGACGTGAGATTGAAAGCCGCCTGCAAGCCCTGGAGCAACAACACGGCACTGATGGCCCGATGCGAGTCCGGCGCATCGTCCTTGCACCTGGTGGTGAGCAGATGCCGGTGCTTGGCTGGCGGTGTGGCGACATTGAGACACGCATTGCCCCAGGTGAGCCAGAGGAAGCCTGCTGGCAGCGCCATGTGGACGCCCTGGAGCACGCCCACGGCGATGCAGTGACTCAGTCCGTGCAGCTTGTCGAGTAGTGCCAGACCCCTCCGCTGGCACGACCCGCAGCCCGGCTAACCGCTGGGCTTTTTTGTGTCTGGAGTGGCCAGTTCTGGCCAGTCGGAGTGCTCGTGCCTGAGCAAACCCCATCCCCAGCCGAGCGTTACGTAATATGTAATTACACCTGCTCGTTACGGCGTCGTCTCGGCCGGCGAGCGTGTTTTGTCTCTAGCCCGGCTGGGCGCCGCATTCTGGCGCGGATTGTGTGCTGAGGCGCTGGCCAATGTGGCAGTGACCGCCGATGAAGATAGGCATCATTTTGTGGTGGTGGGGCTGGTGGTTGGTACCGAGTGCCGCCCAATAAAAAAGCCCTGTAAAAACAGAGCTTTAGAGTCATAACTGGCGGAGGGACAGGGATTCGAACCCTGGGTAGGCTCTCACCTACGCCGGTTTTCAAGACCGGTGCATTCAACCGCTCTGCCATCCCTCCGGCTTACGGCGATGCATCTTACCAGCATACGCTGATGCGTCAAGGTGTTATCCTCAAATTTAATCCGCAGAAGCCTATGCAGTTGCCGAAACGCGTATTCACCCGCCCTGACTCGAGGGCCCATCGGCTTGCGTCGCGAGGCCACAGGGGGCATTCTGTGCAGGAATCGATCCGTTCAACATATTAGGAGTGAGGGATCCATGGCATTAAACGATACGCGTCTTGGCACGCAGCAGGCGCAAACGTCCGCATTGGCCACCAAGGTATTGCGTAATACCTACGGTCTGCTGGCGATGACGCTGGTGTTCTCTGCGATCATGGCTGGCTTTTCCATGACGATGAACTTTGCGCGCCCCAACATCCTGGTGGTCCTGCTCGGGTTTTATGGCCTGATGTTCCTGGTGCACAAGACCGCCAACTCGGCAATGGGTCTCGTATCCATCTTTGCCTTCACCGGCTTTCTTGGATTCGTGACCGGGCCGATCCTGAGCGCCTACCTGAGGCTGCCCAATGGTTCTGAGCTGATCATGACGGCCATGGCCATGACTGGCATGACCTTCCTGGGCCTGTCAGCAGTCGCGCTTATCACTCGCAAGGATTTCGGCTTCCTGGGCAACTTCCTGTTCGCCGGCTTCATCGTGCTGGTGTTGGCGATGGTGGTGGGATACTTCTTCCAAATACCGAAACTGCACCTGATGATTTCCGCGGGCTTCGTGCTGTTTTCTTCCGCTGCCATTCTTTATCAGACCAGCGAGATTGTGCACCGTGCCGGCCAGACCAACTACATCCTGGCCACCATCACGCTGTTCGTCTCCATCTACAACCTGTTCCTGAGCCTGCTGTCGCTGCTGGGTTTTGCCAGCCAGGATTGATAAAGTAGCAAGTGCGTATCTTGGAACTGGCCCCGCTTCGGCGGGGCCAGTGCGTTAATAGGAGCGTGTGAGGGAAGGTGAAAGAGCGAGGAATATAGTGCCATGCGCTATGCGATTCTACTGCTGGGTGCTCCCTACAGCTGTCAGGCCAGCCATTCGGCGTTGAGATTTGCCCAGGCTCTTGTGGCTCGTGGCCACCGCCTTGAGGCGGTGTTCTTTTATCATGATGGTGTGCAGAATGCGGCTCGCCTGATGTCGCCACCACAGGATGAACCGCATCTTGCAGACGCTTGGGAGCAACTGCATGCCGAACATGCCGTTCCATTGCAGGTATGCATTGCTGCGGCGTTGCGGCGTGGGCTGTTGGATGAAAAGGAGGCGGCTCGCCACGGCAAGCAGGGTTTCAGCGTCGCTGCGCCTTTCGAATTGACCGGGCTGGGGCAGCTGATCGATCTGGGGCTGAACTGCGACCGGCTGGTGACCTTTGCACCCTGACACGAGTGATGAACCGATGGACGACTTGACTGAACCGGAGTCCGAGCTGCTGGTGATTCTTCGCCACGGCCCCCATGGCAGCAGCTGGCTGCGAGAGGGCCTCGACGCTGCGCTGGTGGCAGCGGCTTTCGGTCGCGAGGTATCATTGCTGTTCATGGGCGAGGGTGTCATGGCCTTATGTCGCGATCAGGGGGCAGGCCCGCTGGGGCAGAAGGGAACTGCCGCCACGCTCGAGATGCTGGAGATGTATGATATCGATAGCCTCTGGATCGAGACGGCTGCCTTGCAGCGGCTGGGGCTTTCCCCAGAAGATTTGATGCTGTCGGCGCAGCCGGTGTCGTCAGACCAGTTGGCAACAATAATCGCCGCCGCACCCTTGGTGCTAACGTTCTAGCTAGAGTAACCAGCTGAGTGTTCTCTTGATATGAAACTGCATATTCTCAATCGCTCGCCCGCGACCAGCGGCGTCTATCGTCAGGCAATGGATGCCATGAGCCCCGATGACCTGCTGGTGCTTATCGAAGATGCTGTGCAGGGAGGTACGCCAGGCCTGGTTGGCTACTTCGATGAGGTGGCCGGGCGAGTGTATGCGCTTCGGGAGGACCTTGAGGCCAGAGGGCTGGCAGGACGTCTGGATGCCTCGATTCAAGTGGTCGATATTGACGGCTTCGTCGATCTGACCGAGCGAAGCAAACAGTCTGTGAGTTGGTTTTAATGGCATCAACCGAAGTAGCGCGTTACCTCAGCGTAGGAGATCGCAGCATTGCCCTGGATCCAGAAGGCTACCTGGTTCATCTGGAGGATTGGAACCTGGATGTCGCCAGAGCGCTAGCCGAAGAAGAGGGCCTGGCACTGGAGGCTAGCCACTGGGAAGTCATCGAGGTGCTACGGGATTTTTATCAGCGCTTCGAAATGGCGCCCGCCATGCGCCCTCTGGTCAAGGCCGTTGGCCAGGCGCTGGGGCCGGAGAAGGGCCGTTCGATTTATCTGATGAAACTGTTCCCTGAGAGCCCCGCCAAACGAGCCGCGCGCCTGGCCGGCCTGCCCAAGCCTGCCAACTGTCTGTAGCGAATACGTCGATAACTTCATATCGAGAGCTTACGCAGATGAACTTTCTTGCTCACGCCTGGCTTGCCCGTCGCGGCAGCGATGCCTTTCTCTACGGCAACCTGATCGCCGATGGCGTCAAGGGTACCTGTCTCGATGACTGGCCTGTCGAGGTGGCCTTGGGCATCCGCCATCATCGCCGAGTCGATGCCTATGTCGATCATCATCCACGTATCGTTGGAGCGCGCCGCCGCGCGCCTGACGGGACGCGTCGCTACGCCGGTATCGCGCTTGATCTGGTGTGGGATCATTTCCTGGCCCGGCAGCTGAGTGCCGACGACCAGCTGATTCCTCGCTGCTATCGCTTGTTGGCCGAGCGGCCGGCACCGAATCGGCTGGCTACGATGGTTCCGGTAATGGTTCGCCAGGACTGGCTCAGGCGCTATGCCGACTGGCACTTTACCTGTCGTGCGCTGGAAGGCCTTGGCGAGCGACTGGATCAGCGTTTGAGTCAAGGCATGAAACATGACTTGGCTCAGCGACGGCCTGGACCGAGTCGCCTGGCCGAACTGATTCCCTGGCTGAATGACGACTACCAGGGGCTAGGCGATGATTTCGGGGCTTTCTGGCCGGAGCTCGGCGACGTGCTGGAGGCCGCCGGCTCCCGGACTACCCGTACTGATTAGCGTTTAGAAGTCGTTGGAGAGCGGCAGGCAGGTTAGGCGATCGCCTGGTTCGATGCGGGTGTGCTCCGGAATCACCGCGAGGGCATCTGCCGCAAGACACGATGACAATACCCCTGAGTCCTGGCTGGGAAAAGCCTGGGCCGAGAGGCCCTCTGGGCTGGGCGTCAGCCGTACGCGCATATAATGGCGACGCGGGCCGGTGCGGGTGGCAAAAGCGCTGATAGCCGGCCATTCGGGCAGTGCCGCCATCTGTGGCGAGCCCAGCAGCGCTCCTAGCAGTGGGCGCAGAAACAGCCAGGCACCGACAAAGCTCGATACCGGGTTACCCGGCAATCCCACCACGCGACAGGGCGTGCCGTCAGCACGGGCAATGCGCCCCAGCGCCAGCGGCTTGCCGGGCCGCAGCGCCAGTCGCCACAGATCCAGGGTACCAAGCGACTCGATCACCGCCTTGACGTGATCTTCCTCGCCCACGCTGACACCGCCGGTGGTGACGATGACGTCGGCCAGCTCGGCGGCTTGGCGCAGCTGTTCGCGAGTGGCGTCGTGACTGTCGGGAAGGCTGCCGGTGACCACCACTTCGGCACCAAAGCCGGTCAAAAGCTCGCGCAACATCGGTCGGTTCGAGTTGTAAATCTGTCCCGACTGCAGCGGCTGGCCGGGTTCGACCAGTTCATCCCCGGTGGACAGCAACGCCACCCTGGGACGATTGCGAGCCTCGACTTCGGCAATGCCCTGGGCGGCCAGCATGCCAAGCGCCGCCGCGTTAAGGCGTGTGCCGGCAGGTAACAGCAGGCTGCCGGCGGCGACGTCCTGGCCGCGGCGGCGAATGTTGTCGCCCGCGCTCAGCTCGGCAGGCATCAGCGCATGCTCAGCGCCTTTCTCGACGCTCCTTTCGACCCGTTCCTGCATCACCACGCAGTCCGCGCCTTCGGGGATCGGACTGCCGGTGAAAAGCCGGGCGCAGCTGTCCGTACGCAGCGGCTGCGTGCTGTCACCGGCGGCGATGCGTTGAGAAACAGGCAGCCGGGTTCCGGCATCGCCGTGATGCACGGCATAGCCATCCATGGCGCTGGCATCAAAGGGCGGCACGTCCATTCGAGCCACCACCTCTGCAGCGAGCACGCGGCCGGCGGCGGCATCAAGCGCGAGTCGTTCACTGGCAAGCGGCTCGATGCCATCGCGTAGCGCTTCGAGGGCGGCTTCGACGCTGTGCAATTCACCGCTGGGAGATGTGCTTGGGGGCAAAGGTACGCGCTCAGCCATGCTGCCCTCGACCGGGGATGACCAGGTTGGCGAAGTTGCACGGTTTGTGGCGACTATCCAGCTGCTCGAGAAGAATACCTTCCCAGGCCGTGCGGCAGGCACCGGTGGAGCCGGGCAGGCAGAAGACCACGGTGGCGTTGGCAAGCCCGCCCAGGCAGCGGCTCTGAACGGTAGAGCTGCCGATCTCGCTGTAGGAGATCTGGCGAAACAGCTCGCCAAACCCTTCGATACGCTTGTCCAGCAGCACCGAGACGGCCTCAGGCGTGGAGTCGCGCCCTGTGAAACCGGTTCCGCCGGTGGTCAGGATCACCTGGATATCGTCATCGGCAATCCAGGCCGCGACCAGAGCCCGGATGTGGTAGATATCGTCGCGAACCAGCTGCCGGTCGGCCACGCGGTGGCCTGCCTCGTTGAGCTGAGCCACCAGGTAGTCGCCGCTTTTGTCGTCGGCTGCGGTGCGCGTGTCCGAAATCGTCAGTACGGCCACGGACAGTGGAATCATTGCTTCACTCATGTTTACTGCGACTCCTTGGCCTGCTGAGTGGCAGCGAAGGCCGCCTGCTGTTCCGGGGTGGCCGGCGTCTGATAAAGTGACTTCCACTCATCGTAAGGCATGCCGTAGACGTGTTCGCGGGCGGTCTCGTAATCCAGAGCCAGGCCCTTTTCATCGGCGGCGGAAACCATCCACTTGGACAAACAGTTGCGGCAGAAGTCGGCCAGAATCATCAGGTCGATATTCTGTACGTCCTTGCGGTCGTCGAGATGACTCAGCAGGCGACGAAAGGCCGCGGCTTCCAGTTCGGTGCGAGTCGCATCATCGAAGGGCAACATTCAATACTCCTCGGAAAAGGGGAAATAAGTCAGCGCGGGGAGACGCGCTAGGCGCCGTCACCGCGAGTACAGACGGACAATACCACAGCATCCTGCTCGCTGATCGAGACCAGTGCGTGTCCCATGCTGCTGTCGAAGTAGATGCTGTCTCCCTTGGCTAGCTCAAGCGGTTCGTAGAACTCCGTGAACATCTGGATCTTGCCTTCCAGCACCATCAGGAACTCTTCGCCGTCATGACGCACCCACTCGCTGAAGTCCTCGAAGCGTCGCGCCCGAACGATGGTCTTGAAGGGAATCATGCGCTTCTGAGCCAGTTCGCAGCTGATCAGCTCGTGTTCATAGGTCGGGGTGGGGTGCAACTGCCCCTGGCCACGTCGCGTAAGATCGCGGCGGCCCATGGTGCTGATGCGCTGCCTGGGCGGAGAAAACAGCTGAGGAAGGTCAATGTTCAGACCGTTGATCAGCTTTTGCACCGCCGTGAAGGTGGGTGATATCTGGTCGTTCTCGATCTTTGACAGCGTGGAGCGGGCAAGCCCGGTGCGCTTACTCACATCGGCCAGGGTCCACTGGTTGGCCAGGCGAATCTCGCGCAGCCGGTCGCCCAGACGCAGCGGCTCGACGAAAGGCTTGCGCCCTGAGGCAATGCGCAAGGCGGCATCTTGATCGTTACTGGCAGTCATCGAAGCGTTCACTATTGGAAATAAACTACCGTCAGGCTACCACAAGTGGCAGCGCTGATCGGGACTCGGCTGTCGATGTTATCCAAGTTGCCATGCAAAGTGATATCTGCCCCAGGCGCCTGATAACAGCGGCTTCCAGTGGAACGGGCTGGATCGACCGGGCGATTTCCAGCTGCTGTGTCACGTCCCCGACTTTCGCCAGGTTTCCACCCAGCAGGAAACCTGTCCTATCATCTGCGCATCAGGGCGCTTCGTAGGGTTGGCCCAGCAGTGCCTTGAGATGAGCTTCGACACTTTTGCCAATCACGTCGAGGTTGTAGCCACCTTCCAGCACCGAGACCAGGCGCCCATCGGCATACAGCGAGGCAATCTCGAGCGCCAATTGCGTCACCCAGTGGAAGTCCTCGTCCTCAAGGCAAAGCTCACCCATGTGGTCCTCGCGATGAGCGTCGAACCCGGCCGAGACCAGCACAAGATTCGGTTTGAAAGAGTGCAGCTCGGGCAGCCAGTCATCCTCGATGGCCTTGCGAAACGCCGGGCCGTCCGTGCCGGCGGCAAGCGGCGTATTGATGACGTTGTGAGACTCGGTGCGCAGATAGCGCCACGGATAGAAGGGGTACTGGTAGCTGGTGCACACCAGCACACTGGGGTCGTCCTTGAAGATATCGATCGTGCCGTTGCACTGATGGACATCAAAGTCGAGGATGGCGACGCGCTGAGCACCGTAGCGCGCACGGGCGTGAGCCGCCGCTACCGCCACGTTATTGTAGAAGCAAAAGCCCATGGCATCGGCGGCTTCGGCGTGGTGACCCGGCGGGCGCACGGCGCAGAAAACGTTGTCGGCCTGGTTGCGAAATACCTGGTCAACCGCGCGACAGGCGGCTCCCGCGGCGAGACGCGCAGATATCAGGCTGCCTGGTGTCATCATGGTGTCGCCATCCAGCGATAGCATGCCGTGCTCAGGAACACATTTGGCAAGCGCATTAAGATGGCGCACGGGATGAACCCGGGCCAGCTGCTCGTCGGTTGCTGGCACTGCATCCGACTGCATGGTCTGCTGTAGAATACCGGAGCGCATCAGACAAGTGCGAATGGCATCAAGCCGCATCGGGTTTTCAGGATGTTCTGGGCCCATGTCATGTTGCTGACAGTCTGGGTGTGTAATGTATGAGGTGATCATGCTGGTGGCGCTCCGCGTCGATATGGCCCACCTTAGGCGTGGCAGCGGCTTGCAGAACAGTGTCCTTAAGTCGAATGCACTGTGCAGACCTGAACATCCATGGAGGATATCAATGAGCACCCGCTTTCTAGACCACTTCTTTCAACCCAAGAGCATTGCTGTGGTTGGTGCCTCGGAGAAGCCCCACTCCATGGGTGGGTTGGTGCTGAAAAACCTGCGCGATGGCGGCTTTACCGGCCCTGTCACGGCGGTCAATCCCAAGGGTTATGCCACGGTGTTTGGTGAGCCCTGCGTGACCCGGGTGTCGAAGCTGGACGAGGTGCCGGACCTGGCCGTGCTGTGCTCCCCGATCGAGACGATTCCCGAGGTGATCAATGCCCTCGGGAAGCTTGGCGTCAGAGCGGCGCTGGTGCTCTCTGGTGGCCCGCTGTTGAACGACAAGCGAGGCGAGGAAGGCTCGATCCGCGAGCGCATGCTGGCTGCGGCGCTGACATCGGGTATTCGCGTGCTGGGGCCGGAGTGCATGGGCTTGATCGTGCCGGGAAACAAGCTCAACGCCTCTTATGTCAGCCAGCTGGTTCGCAAGGGCAAGGTGGCTTATCTGGGCCAGTCCGGCATGCTCGGCAATGCCATGATCGACTGGGCAGCAGGGCGAGGTATCGGCTTTTCCCACCTGTTGACCCTCGGCGACAGCGTCGATGTGCGCTTGCCCGACCTGATTGACTACATCAATCAGAACTCGCCGACCCAGGCGATTCTGCTGCATCTCGAACATATCCATGATTCTCAGCATTTCATGACATCGCTGCGCGATGCTTCACGCAATCGCCTGGTGGTGGCGATCAAGAGCGGGCGCACGCCGGAAGCGGATATCAGCGGCATTGCGCCAACGCCGGGAATTCCCAGCCGCGACCAGGTATACGATGCGGCTTTGGCGCGGGCCGGTGTGGTGCGTGTCAATGACTCCGACGAGCTTTTCGATGCGCTGGAGACGCTGTCCCGGGTCAAGCCGATGCGCGGTGATCGTCTGGCAGTGGTTTCCAACGGTCTGGGGCCGGCGATGCTGGCCATCGACAAGCTAATCGGCGCGGGAGGCAGGCTAGCCGAATTCACCGAAGAAACGCGTGATGCCCTGCGCCGTGATGACGTGGATATCAGCAAGCCCGGTGAGAACCCGGTCGACCTGGGCGGGCAGGCCACGCCCGCGCGCTTCGTCGAGGCGCTGGAACTGGTGGCTGCCGACCCCAACGTTGACGCCATCCTGGTAGTACACGCACCCACTCGACTGGCGCCTTCCAAGACCACGGCACAGGCAGTTGTCGCTGCCCGCAAGCGCCTGCGCCGCAACCTGCTGACCAGCTGGATGGGTTTCGAGGAGGCGCTGTCGGCGCGTCATGAGAGCAACCTGGCCGGCATACCGACCTATATGTCGCCGGAGAAGGCGATCAAGGCCTTCATGCACATGGTCGATTACCAGCGGGTGCAGACGCTGCTGCACGAAACACCGCCGAGCCTGCCATTTACTACCACGCCAGAAATTCGCAAGCAGTGTCATGAGCTGATCGCCGAGGCGCGGAATCAGGAGCGTGAAACCCTGTGGCACTCCGAAGCTGCCCAGGTACTTGAAGCCTATGGTATTCCGGTGGCACAAAGTCAGTATGTAAAAACCGAAGACGAGGCGCGTCGCGCAGCCGAAACGATGCCAGGCGAGCTGGCTATCAAGGTGGTGCACGAGGACAACTGCCGGCCATTTTACTACCGTAAACATCCACACAAGCTGTCTGCCGGATTGCTGCAGGATCTGGACACACCCGATGCCGTGGCTGCGGCTCACCGGCGCCTGCGCGAGCGTATGGCAGAGAAGTTTCCCGAAGTAAAGATTCGCGAGTATTGTCTGCAGGAGATGCAGCGCGGCAAGCACTCCATGCAACTGTGTGCCGGCATTACCCGGGATGCGGTATTCGGGCCGGTGATCGTGTTCGGTATCGGTGGCTACAAGGCCAATATCATCGCCGATCGCCAGGTGGCACTGCCGCCGCTCAACCTGACGCTGGCGGCGGACATGGTGTCGCGCACTCACGCCGCCAAGCTGATTCGTGAGCACGCTCGGAATCCCGAGCGTGACCTCGGCAGAATCCATCAAATGCTGGTCAAGCTGTCGCAGATGTCCAGCGATCTGCCAGAGCTGCGGGGCTTGGAGATCAACCCCTTGCTGCTCAATCGCGACGGCATGCTGGCGGTGGACTTTGCCATCGACCTCGGTACGCCAGCGCGCTTCGCCATCATGCCCTATCCCGAGGAGCTGCGAGAGTGTGTGACTCTCAAAAACGGCTGGGAAGTGGAGGTGCGGCCGGTTCGCGGCGAAGATGCGCCGCTGATTTCGCGCTTTCATGCGCGGCTTTCGGAGGAGAGCATTCGTTTCCGCTATTTCCACAACAAGGCCGATCTCACCCAGCGTGACCTGTCGATGCTGGCCCAGATCAACTACGACCGCCAGATGGCCTTTATCGCCGAGCGGCTGGACGAGGATGGCAACAAGGAAATGTTGGGCGTGGTGCGCGTGTGGAACGATCCCGACAACATCCGCACCGAGTTTTCGGTCATTATCCGCGATGATCTGCAGGGGCTGGGTATCGGCAGCCTGCTGATGAAGAAGATGATCCGCTACTGCAAGAGTATCGGAACCCTGGAGATGATCGGCAAGATCATGGTGGACAATCATCCCATGCGCGGGCTGATGAAACACCTGGGGTTCAATCAGCGCTTCAATATGGAGGAGCAGGTGATCGATGCCACCTTGAGCCTCAACGAGCCGGAAACCGACTGGCAGCGCCACCGTCTGGAAAAGCCGGCCTGAAGCGCCGGGAAGGCAGCCGGCAGGGCGCAACACCCCTGCCGGCCAATTCGGACGGCGATCAGCTATCCTTCAGGGCGCCAGGCGAAAGCGGTGCCATTCACCGTCGCGGAGTTCATAGCGAATGCGGTCGTGGAGCCTGCTCGGCTGGCCCTGCCAGAATTCGATCATGCTGGGCTCGACCCTGTATCCGCCCCAGTGAACCGGCCGGTGGATTTCCTGATCGGCATAGACCTGGCGATAGCGCTGCTCGCGCTCTTCCAGCCACTGGCGATTGGGGATGATGACGCTCTGGGTGGCGACCCAGGCGCCTAGCTGGCTATCCCGGGGACGGCTCTCGAAGTAGGCATCGGAATGCGCCTCGCTTATCTTGCTGACGTGTCCCTCGATGCGTACCTGGCGGGAAAGAGAAGGCCACCAGAAGGTCAGCGCAGCCTGGGGCACATTGGCCAGCTCACTGCCCTTGTGGCTATGGTAGTTGGTATAGAAGTAGAGTCCGTCCTCATCGCTGCCTTTGAGCAGTACTACCCGGGCATGAGGCAGTCCCTGCCTGTCCACGGTGGAGAGCGTCATGGCATTGCCATCGAGACCTTCACTCTCAAGCGCCAGTGCTAGCCACTCGTCGAATAGCGGCATCGGCTGGTCGGGCATGCTGGGCTCGTCCAGCTTGCCGCCTTCATAGTCGCGACGGATGTCAGCGATATTGCGTGTCATGGGATTCTCCTCGGATTCATGCCTCCATGGTGGCGACTTGCGGCGTCAAGCTCAACACCTCATATGTTGCAGAAGGGGCGAAAAGGAGAGTTGGCTGCCGGCAGAAACCGCGGAACCCTGCCCTCAGCCAAGCTGGACCATGGCCATGTAGGCACCGGTGCCACCGATGATTGACAGCAGCGCGTTGCGTCGCCACAGGTGAAGGGCCGCAACGACCAGCGAAGCGATGAGCATCGGCCAGCCGGTGCCGGTAACGTTGAGGCGTCCGTCCAGCAGGGGACGAAACCCTCTCAGCGCATAGATGACCAGAATCATCATCACCGCTGGCGGCAGGTAGCGGCCGAGGTGTAGAATCAAAGGATGGTCTGCCTGGCGTGCCAATGCGATGAAAGGCACGACCCGAGTGGCGAAGGTGGCCAGGGCACATACCAGGATGAAGGCCAGCAGATAGGCAATGCTCATTGGCACTCACCTTGAGGGTAATGGCTTAGACGGTAGTGCAGCAGCAATAACAGGCTTGCCGAGCCAATGGCGCCCAGCAGCATGTGACGATCCGGCAACAACAGCAGCGCTAAAAATCCGCAAGCCAGGGCAATGGCGAAGGGCAGCCAGCGCCGCAGGCGACGGGCCTGCTCCAGGGTCAGCACGATGAACAGTGCAGTCAGTGCAAACTCGATTCCTCGACTGTCGAACTCAATGGTCGCGCTGGCGATGGCACCAAACAGACCGCCGAGAATCCACCACAGGTGGTTCAGCAGACTGATGCGAAACGCCTGGCCATGGTCGTGAGTAGGCTGGCTGGTCAACAGCGAGTAGGTCTCATCGGTCAGTGCAAAGATCATGTAGGGCTTGCGCCAGCCGGCGCCTTCAAAGCGCTTGAGCAGGGAGAGTCCGTAGAATAGATGACGCGAGTTGAGCATCAGGGTAGCCACGGCGACCTCGACAAGACCGGCACCCGCGCTCAGCAGAGCCACTGCCAGAAACTGACCGGCACCGGCATAGATGACCAGTGACATCAGCACGGCGCCCCAGACGGGTATGCCGACTTCTACTGCTAGAATGCCAAAAGCAGCACCCAAAGGAAGATAGCCGAACATCACCGGTAAAGAGGCGTGCATGGCCTCCTTCCAGGATTGCTGGTCAAACATGGGGGATCTCCGCACACAGAAGGACTTCAGGTATAGTGCGGCATTATAAGCAAATAAAACTGAAGATTCGCTAACGAAGCAGCATTTTTCCGCCGTATTTACAGCAAACAGAGAAAAGCAGAGAGTAAGCAGAATGCAGAAAATCAAGGTATGGGATCTTCCGCTCAGGCTCTTCCATTGGCTGCTGGTCGCCACGGTTGGCCTGTCTTTCTATACGATGAAGACCGAGGGGGCTCCCTTCGACTTCCCCGTTAATATTCATGCCCAGGCAGGCTACGTGACGCTGGGACTATTGGTGTTTCGCTGGGTCTGGGGGCTGGCGGGCAGCCATCATGCGCGCTTCTGGAACTTTCTGTATCCGCTGAGAACCACGCTTGGCTATTTGCGCGATCTGCTGCCGGGCAGACAGCGCGCTCACTATGCCGGACACAATCCGCTGGGCGGGTTGGCCGTGATGGGGCTGCTGCTCTCGTTGAGCGTGCAGGCCGTCAGCGGCCTTTTTCTCAGCGATGACATCTTCTTTACCGCACCACTGTACTCGAGCGTTTCCAGCGATGTGAGCAGCCTGATGCGCAGGGTGCATGCCTGGAATGGCCAGCTGCTGCTGATACTCATAGGCCTGCATCTGCTGGCACTGGTCGTGCATCGGCTCAAGGGCGAGAAACTGGTCGTGGCCATGATCACTGGCCACAAGCACTTGCCTGAGGCTGTCGATGAGAAGCACGCTCATTCAATACAGCGACGCGCCAACCCCTGGATTGCCTTGCCGCTCATCGCATTTGCTGTGGGAGTGGTCGCCTGGCTTTGGTAATCATCAACAGCCAGCAATAACAAAGGCGGCCTGGGCCGCCTTTGTCATGTGCAGGGCAAGACTATGCTGACAGGACTTTACTCGGCGCGATATTCATCGTGACAGCCCTTGCAGGTCTGGCCGACTTTAGCCACCTGCCTGCGCATGGCGGTAAAGTCATCGCCGCCAGCCAGCTCGGCCAGGGTGGCTGTCTCGGCGACCAGATCATCGCCTTTGGCCGTGAAGTCATCCATGTTGTCGGCAATCTTGGCCAGAGCGCCGGTATCGACGCTGTGATCTCCACCGCGCAGTGAGCCCTCTACAAAGCCTTCCCAGGGCATGTGGGCCAAGGCTGCAAGGTTATCGGCCCGGAGCTTGAACACCTCGGCATCGTAGTCCACATCACCTTGCGCCATGGCACCCAGCGTATCAACCTGCCAAGCCATGACGCCTAGCACATCCTGGCGATACTCGATGTTATTGTCGATTTCTTCAGTGGCTTGCACGCCGGTCGAGAGCAGCACGGCTGCCGCGCCCAGTGCACAAGTCTTGAGGATTGCTTTCATCACGATCTCCTTGGTCTTTGACTTGCCTGATACTACTCCGGCTCCACTTTTTCATGGCTAGCCAGAAGGCAAAGCATGCTTATGCTATCAGCAGTCGCAGTAAACTGCACCGTCGATAATCACAAAGTTTATGAAACGTGTTCAGGCGTCACGTCGCAGCTGACGGCTGCGGAAGCGGGCGTAGCCCATGCAGCCGGTGAACAGCGCCAGCGCTACCAGCATCTCGAGCACCCCGCGAAAAGCCTGCCCTGGCAGGGTGGCGACCATCATGCCCATGGTGAAATAGAGCAGGCTGACAAAGGCAAGCCAGGCATGTCCCCGGGGGCGCTTGGCGATAATCGTGGGCGAGAACAGCAGCAGGGGCACCACGAACACCAGCAGCGGCGTCATTGGCCCGCCGGAACTCTCCACCATCAGCCCGCGATAGACTGCAAGCCCCAACAGAAGCACATAGCTGATCAGCACCAGCTTTCGGGAGCCGTGGGTCAGGGTGTCGAGTCCTTTGCGCTGCTCCAGGTCGTCCATCCAGGCTCTCATCAAACCTCCCTGGCAGCGGTCAGTGCCAGTGCCAGCCTGGCAACCCGGCTCCCTTGGGCATGGCATAGCCGGCGCTCGTGGTCGTCAAGCGGCTGATCGCTGGCCTTGCCGGCCAGATGGCTGGCGCCATAGGGCGTGCCGCCAGCTGTGGTCTCAAGCAGCGAGGTTTCGCTGTAGGGCAGACCCGCGTAGACCATGCCGTGATGCAGCAGCGGCAGCAGCATGGAGATGATGGTTGTTTCCTGGCCGCCGTGCAGGCTCGACGTGGAGGTAAAGGCGCTGGCCGGTTTGTCGATCAGCGCGCCACCCAGCCACAGCTCGATGGTCCCATCCAGAAAGTACTTGAGGGGGGCGGCCATGTTGCCGAAGCGGGTGGGGCTGCCAATCACCAGTCCTGCGCAGTGGCGCAGGTCATCGAGGCTGGCATAGACGGCGCCATGCTCGGGAATCTCGGGCTCCACCGCTTCGCTGGTGGCGGATACCGCCGGTACGGTGCGCAGGCGGGCTTGAATGCCGCGGTGTGATTCCACGCCGGCAGCAATCTGCTCGGCCATGGCACGGGTCGCGCCATAGCGGGAGTAATAGAGAACCAGCACATAGGGAAGGTCAGTCATGGATGATGCGCCATCTGGTGAAGGGAATTAATCGACAAGCTCGAGTACTTTCTCTGGAGGGCGGCCAATAGCCGCACGCTCACCGGTATCGGCGATGGGACGCTCGAGGACTCTCGGGTGCGCGACGATGGCCGCCACCACGGCCTCGACGTCCGAGGCATCGGCGTTCAGGGCCTTCCACTCATCTTCTCCGGTGCGTACCAGACCGTCGATGCCATCGGGCAGCCTGGCAATCAGTTGGCGCAGCTCGCTTTCGTCGAGCGGCTCGTCCAGATAGCGGCGCACCTGCATCTCGATCCCGGCCTCTTCCAGCAGCGCCAGTGCCTGGCGAGACTTGGAGCAGCGTGGGTTGTGCAGCAGCGTCAACATGGCAGGTTTCCTGATAGTGGTGTGTAAGGGACGGGCCATTGTAGGCCGCCCCGGGAGCTGGCCACAACCGGCGCCAGACAGCCGAGCCACATCTGACAAGGTGGCCCATTTGCTGAGCCGCTGGTGTGAAGCATGAGTGAATCGGTGGGGTAGATTCGTCAACCGCGATGCTTGATTATCAAGAACGGTCAGTCATCGGGAGAGTGCGTGGGCAGAGTTCGTTCGATGACGCCGAGCACCGTCATGATGACCAATGCAAGTCCGGTGATCATGGCCGCCAGAGCAAAGTTGTGGACCCCGGCAGCGATGCCAATGGCGCCGGCGAGCCAGATCGATGCCCCAGTGGTAATGCCGTGCACGCTGTTGCCACTGCGGATAATGCTGCCGGCGCCCAAGAAGCCGATGCCGCCGATGACTCCCTCGACGATGCGTGTTGGATCGATGCGAGCCGAGGGGTCGCCCTCGGCGGTGGCAAACAGGATCTGAAGCCCAACGATCAGGAACGCCGCCGCCCCAAGGGCAACGAACATATGAGAACGCAATCCGGCTGGCTTGCCACGTATTTCACGCTCAAGACCCAGTACCATGGCAAGGCCAGCGGCCACTGCCAGGCGAGTGAACATGTCGAGCAGCGCGATTTCAGCGTTCATTGGCGCTCTCCCCCGAGGACAATTATTGATGGACAGTTTCTGATGGACAACTATAGCCACAGATAGCGGAGCGTGGAGGGCAGGCAATGAGCTTTATAGTCCATTCTTCAAACGCAGATAGACCCAGGCCTGTTCACCGCTTGCCAGCGGCACTTGAATTCGTTCATAGCGCAGGCCCAGCCGCTCGTAGCGGTCCAGTCGGGCCAGCTCCTCGCCGCTGACCTCAAGGACCAGGCCATCAACTCGACTGTTGTCGCGCGGGCTCAAGTCCAGACCATGGCGCTCGAACCCTGGTAGTACCGCGGGGCTCGGGTCTCCAGTCCGCCCGTAGACCAGCCAGCGCACGGGGGCATAGGTCAGCGTGCCGTAGACGAACACCGCCTGGGTACCTTCGGCTACAGGGGGCAGGTCGTCGGGCCGCTGGTAGGTCCAGGGGCTGAGCATTGTCAGCCATAGCCAGGCCAGTATCGCCAGCGGAGCGGATAATAGGCTGAACTGTACGAGGTGACGTGATCGCATGGGGCTATTTTGTCATGACCTTGTCATGCCTGCCTGCTCCGCGACGAGAGGTGGCACGAGAATCAGGATGAAAAGTGCAATCAGTCGAGAGGGATTAATCATCGCCGGCGGGGCTGCTAGGATAGGCGCTCCAGTCACTGTTCCAGTCACAACAGCCGAGGTGTCGCCATGAACCTGCCCCAGCGTGATGATGTGGACTTCCGTGCGCTGATGGACGATGTGCGTCCGCTCTCCCGTGCCAGCAATCGCGCCGACAGCCAGCAGCCCAGGCAGTCGCCCAGCGAGGCGCAGCTGGCTCGCCGTGAGAGTGCGGTTCAGGGCCTGGGCGAGCGCGACTTCTTGTCGGATGATTTTGTCGAGCTGGTGCCGCCTTTCGATCCGCTGGCGTTTTGCCGCGATGGCATCCAGCAGGGCGTGATGGACCGCCTGCGTCACGGCGGCTATCCGGTGCAGGCCAGCCTGCACCTGCTGCGCCGGCCATTGGAATCGTGTCGCCGCGAGCTGCCGGCATTCATCCGCGAAGCGTATGGGCAGGATCTGCGTTCGGTGCTGGTCGTGCATGGTCGCGGACGAGAGCTGGACAGCCCCGCCAATATCCTGCGCTCGTATTTGGCCAAATGGCTGATGGCCTTCGATGAGGTGCAGGCGTTTGCCTCTGCCGGCATGGCCGATGGCGGTCTGGGAGCGACCTGGGTAATGCTGAAGAAGTCCGAGCGGGCAAGAAGTGCCAATCGCGAGCGGCAGCAGAAGCGCAGGGGCTGAAGCGCCCCTGTTTCATGCCCAGTTTATGACAAGCTCATGGCAGGTTATGAATAAGCCAGAGCCGGCTCGGCTCTAGGCTTTCCATGGGCTTGAGCCTGACGCTCAGCCGCCTCACGCAGCCGACGGCGAAACAGTGGTTCGGTGCAATCCACGCCGGGTTGGTAGCTGCGACTGAAGGCGCCGAGCGCCTGCAGAGCATCCTCGATGACCTGATCTTCGCGCAGCGAAAACGCATCGAAGCCGCAGCGCGACAGATAAAACAGCTGATCGATCAGCACGTCGCCCACGGCGCGAATCTCACCCTGATAGCCATACCGCTCCCGCAGCAGCCGGGCCGTGCTGTAGCCGCGGCCGTCGGTAAACACCGGGAAGTCAATCGCGATCAAAGGCGCGCTGGCAAGCTCCGCGGCAAGCTCGACGGTCAGCTCGACGTCACTGGCAAGCCAGGGAGCGATATCAGCGCCCTTGGCGGAAGCCTGCCATTCGTCGAGAGGGGCGATCAGGCGTCCTTGTGGCGCAAGTGCCTTGATCTCACCGAGGGTAATGACGTTATTGACACCGATATTATCGATAACATCACCATCTGCACTTTCTGCATCAGCGCCTTTGCTATCCGGGCCGTTACCGCGCCACAGTGACCAGAAGTCGTCAACGTGGCGGCCCCGGAGGATCAGCGGGCGATTTTGCAAGCGGTGGAAAGTCTGCTCAGGCATAGACGCGCTCCTTGAAGGGCTTGATACCGAGGCGGCGATAGGTGTCCAGAAAGGTCTCATCCGGCTGGCGGCTGCCGACATACACCTGAAGCACCTTGTCGATGACCTCCGGCACATCGGCACGGAAGAAAGACGGGCCGAGGATCTTGCCCAGCGAGGCATCGTTGCCCTGGCTGCCGCCCAGCGAAATCTGATAGTACTCTTCGCCTTTCTTGTCGACGCCGAGAATGCCGATGTTGCCGACGTGGTGATGGCCACAAGCATTCATGCAGCCGGAGATGTTGAGCTCTAGCGGCCCCAGGTCGTAGAGAAAGTCCAGGTCCTCGAAGCGCTCCTGAATCGCCTGGGCCACCGGGATCGACTTGGCATTGGCCAGCGCACAGTAATCGCCGCCGGGGCAGCAGATCAGGTCGGCCAGCGTTCCCACGGTGGGATTGGCCAGGCTCAGCGCATCCAGTCGCTGCCAGAGTTCCTCGATGCGATCCACCGCCACATCGGTGAGCACCAGGTTCTGTTCATGGGTTACCCGCACTTCGCCGTAGCTGTACTCGTCGGCCAGATCGGCGATGGCCGCCATGTGCTCGGAAGTGACATCGCCGGGGGAATGCTCGCGGCGCTTGAGCGACAGGGTGACGGCCTTGTAACCGGGGATCTTGTGGTCGGTGACGTTGTTGGTCACGAAGCGCGCGAAGGCGCGATTCTCGCCGCGCAGTCGCTCATAGGCGGCGATGGCTTCGGCGGGGATCTCGCGGCGCTCCGGGTCGACAAAGTGCTCGGCGACGGCGGCGACCGCTTCTTCGGTCAGGGTCTGGGGGCCATCCTTGAGGTGCGCCCATTCCTGCTCGACTCTTCGGCGGAACTCTTCAATCCCCAGCGCCTTGACCAGGATCTTGATGCGCGCCTTGAACTTGTTGTCGCGACGGCCGAACTGGTTATACACCCGCACCAGCGCCTCGAGGTAGGTCAGCAGATGCTGCCAGGGCAGGTCGTCGCAGACCACATCGGCGATCATCGGCGTGCGGCCCAGACCGCCGCCGGCGAGCACCTTGACGCGCACCTCGTCGTGCTCGTCACGCCACAGTTGCAGGCCCACGTCATGCACCTGAATGGCGGCGCGGTCCTGATCGGCGCCGGTCACGGCGATCTTGAATTTGCGCGGCAGGTAGGCGAATTCCGGATGGAAGGTGGACCACTGACGAATCAGCTCGCACCATGGGCGCGGGTCGACATTCTCATCGGCGGCGATGCCGGAGAACTGATCGGTGGTGGTGTTGCGGATGTCGTTGCCGCTGGTCTGGATGGCGTGCATCTGTACCGTGGCCAGCTCAGCGAGAATATCCGGCACGTCTTCAAGCTTGGGCCAGTTCAACTGCAGGTTGGTGCGCGTGGTGAAATGGCCATAGCCGCGATCATAGCGAGCGGCTATCTCACCGAGTTTGCGCAGCTGATAAGAGGCCAGCATGCCGTAAGGGATGGCGATGCGCAGCATCGGGGCATAGCGCTGGATATAGAGTCCGTTCTGCACGCGCAGCGGAAGAAACTCAGCCTCGCTGATCTTGCCTTCAAGATAGCGGCGCATCTGGTCGCGAAACTGGGCGACACGCTCGTCGACCAGGGTCTGATCATGAATATCGTAACGGTACATTCAGCGCGTTCCTGAAAAAGGGAAGTGGCTTGATGACCGCTACCATAGCGTCTTGCGGTATATGCTATAAAAGAATATATAGCTATTGATTGTTCTTTTTTTGGAATAAGAGCTCGCTGGCGGGCATTGCTGACTCCTTAGAGCGTTACCCGCTGCCAGCGCCGCGCCTGCCAGATTGCCACGAAGGCCAGCGAGTTCAGGCAGCGGTAGCCCACCTGTACCCACCAGATGCCGATCAGGCCGTACTCAAGATAGACGCCGAGCCACCAGGCCAGGGGCAGAAAAACCAGCCACTGCAGCGTCAGGGTGGTGCTCATCACGGTGCGGTTGGCACCGGCACCAAGCAGCGCCTGGGTGAAGACCAGAGCGGCGCCGTCGAGCACGATCATCATCGCGCTCAGGCGCAGCGGCAAGCGTCCCAGGGCGATCAGTTCAGGATCGTGCAGGAACAACGAGAGCACGGCATCCGGAAACAGCGCCATGGGCAGTGCCAGCAGCGCAAGGCACGGCAGGGCCAGCTGCACCACATCCCAGCCCCAGCGGTGGGCATCTCCCGGGTCCTGGCGCCCCAGGGACTGGCCGACCAGGCTCATTGCAGCCAGGCCAAGCCCGATGCCGGGCAGGATCAGCAGCAGCGACAGGTTCACCAGCACGTGACCCACGGCGACACTGGCGGTGTCTATGCTGCCCAGAATCCAGAACAGCAGCGCGTAGCCGGTGGCAAACCAGAACTGCTGGATGGAGTGCGGCACCGCCAGCGTCAGCGTTGTCGCCAGGGTGGAAAGATCAGGGCGGCGCCCCAGGGTCGCCATCGGCACGCTGTGGCGAACAGTGACGCCGAGCCACAGCCCCAGCCCCACAAGCAGCGACAGGCTGGTGCCGGCGCCGGCGCCGGCGGCCCCCATCTCGGGCAGACCGGCCAGGCCAAAGATCAGCCCTACGCTGCTCACCACGTTGACCAGCTGCATGAGCAGCATGATGCGCAGGTAGATGCCGGTTTGCTGAATGCCGTTCCAGTAGCCGCGGAAGCAGAAGATCAGCGCCACCGGCGCCAGGGATATCACGCGCCAGCGGAAATACGCGACGGCTTCGCTGGCAACCAGCGGCTCGGGGTCGAAGAGCGCGATCAGCTGCGGCGTCAGCCACAGACACAGCAGCGTGAGCGGCAGGGTGATCGCCAGGGCAATCGCAAGCCCGGCATTGAGCGCCAGGGCATGATCTTTCTGAACACCTGCGCTCTCAGTCTCACCAAAACGCCGGGCGGTCTGGGCCTGGACGCCGGAAGACAGCCCGAATACCACGGCGGTGATCATGAAGAAGGCGTAGCCGCCCAGACCGACCCCGGCCAGCGCGGTTTCTCCCAGCGAGCCGACCAGCGCCGCATCGACCAGATTCAGCAGGCTCTGACTGAGCATGCCGGCGATGATCGGCAGCGCCAGGCGCAGTGCCGTGCGCCGTCGTCGGTGGAGACGAGGTGCCGGTCCAGCCTCGGCCGTGCTGTCCCACGGTGCCATCAGCTGGGATCGTAGGACAGCACCGGCGCAAGCCAGCGCTCCATGTCATCCATCGTTCTGTCCTTGCGGCTGGCCAGCGACTCGACCTGATCGCGGGTAATCTTGCCGGTGGCGAAGTACTTGGACTGCGGGTGAGAAAAATACCAGCCCGCCACCGCCGCAGCGGGCCACATGGCGAAGTTTTCGGTGAGCTCCAGCCCCGAGTTGGCGGTGGCATCAAGCATCCGGAACAGCGTGGCCTTTTCGGTGTGATCGGGGCAGGCGGGGTAGCCCGGGGCCGGGCGAATGCCCTGGTACTTCTCGGCGATCAGCGCCTCGTTGTCCAGGGTTTCGTCGGGCACATAGCCCCAGAATTCCTTGCGCACACGCTGGTGCAGCCGTTCGGCGAAGGCCTCGGCGAGACGGTCGGTAAGCGACTGAACCAGAATGGCGTTGTAGTCATCGCCGGCGGCCTTGTACTGCTCGGCCAGCGCCTCGACGCCGTGGCCGGTGGTCACCGCGAAGCCGCCGATCCAGTCCGGTTTGCCGCTGTCCTTGGGGGCAACGAAGTCGGCCAGGCTGTAGCAGACGCCGTCGCGGTTCTTGGTGGTCTGCTGGCGAATATGATGCAGGCGCTCGACCACCTCGCTGCGCGACTCGTCGGCATAGACTTCGATCACATCGTCATCGACGCTGTTGGCCGGCCACAGGCCAATCACGCCGCGGGCATGCACCAGCTTCTCGTCGACCAGTTTGCGCAGCATGACCTGGGCATCGTCGAACAGGTTGCGCGCCGCCTCGCCGACCTTTGCATCATCGAAGATTCGCGGGTACTTGCCGGTGAGCTGCCAGCTGATGAAGAAGGGCGTCCAGTCGATGGTCTCGACCAGCTCGTCGAGGTCATAGCCGTCGAAGGCCATGAGGCCGGTCATGGCAGGGCGCGGAGGCGTGTAGTCCGCCCAGTCGATGGCAAATTTGCGCTCGCGGGCCTCGGCGTAGCTGAGGTCGGCGGCCTTGGGGCGGCGCTTGGCGTTGCGCTCGCGCACTTTTTCGTACTCCGCGCGTATCTCGGCCACGTACGCCGGCTTGAGCTCTGGTGACAGCAGCCGGGAAGCGACGCCGACCGCGCGGGAGGCGTCCGAGACGTAGACTACTGGATGCTCGTAGCCTGGCTCCACCTTGACCGCGGTGTGGGCCTTGGAGGTGGTCGCGCCGCCAATCAGCAGCGGCAGATCAAAGCCCTGGCGCTGCATCTCCTTGGCCACGCTGACCATCTCATCAAGCGAGGGGGTAATCAGCCCCGAAAGGCCGATGATATCGGCTTTTTCGTCGATGGCGGTTTGCAGGATCTTCTCTGCGGGCACCATGACGCCGAGATCCACCACCTCGTAGTTATTACACTGCAGTACCACACCGACGATGTTCTTGCCGATATCGTGTACGTCGCCCTTGACGGTGGCCATGACGATCTTGCCCTTGGCCTGGGCATTCTCGTCCTTTTCCGCTTCGATGTAGGGCAGCAGATGACCCACTGCCTGCTTCATGACCCGGGCGGACTTGACCACCTGGGGCAGGAACATCTTGCCGGCGCCGAACAGGTCGCCGACCACGTTCATGCCGTCCA
>ERZ1032895.8-NODE-8-length-78377-cov-5.569993_pt1 | contig 78377 bp, 86 predicted proteins | sample MGYA00516687_ERZ1032895 | MGnify/ENA primary metagenome ERZ1032895 (study PRJEB33719, sample SAMN04261600) | wastewater metagenome | biome: rural village; feature: latrine urine exit; material: soil | place: El Salvador | collected 2013-01-14 ... | reverse complement strand
ATACGGAGCGCCGGCAAAACCGATCAGTGGACGCGAGCCAAGTTCAGCAACCGTGAGTTTGACCGCCTCGGTGATGGGCTCAAACATGTCATCGGTCAACTCTGGCAGCTTGTTGACATCTTCGGCCGAGCGAATCGGGGAATCCAGCACGGGACCAACCCCGGGCTGAATCTCCACGCCGATGCCGGCCAACTTCAACGGAATGACGATATCGGAAAAGAAAATGGCCGCATCGACGTCGTGACGGCGGACCGGTTGCAGGGTGATTTCGGACGCCATTTCAGGAATCAGGCACGATTCCAGCATGGTCGTGCCTTCGCGGAGTTTCCGGTACTCCGGCAGAGAACGGCCGGCCTGACGCATGAACCAGACGGGTCGACGATCTCCCACCTGACCTCGATAGCCTTTAATCAGCGCAGACTCCGCGGTCGAGCGCTCCGCGTCGTCGATCATGAGTGGGTGGGTTGCCGGCAGGGCCGGGGTTTGAGAAAACGCTTGGGTCATGGCAGTTCATTATTCCAGGGTCCGGGCTGCAATGCCTGCACGTTTCCTCACAATCGGCCTGATCACCCCAACAGCGAAACCTCAGGGTGCATTTTGTTCCAGAGGCCAAATTTCGTACGATGGGAGGCATTGTGGTGATGTTTTCATTAGTCGCAGCGCACACCTGGTTGGACCTCGAGACGGTGGCGCAATTAGCTAGCGGCACTACAGAGGTCTCCGAAGCTGTTGCTGCCGACGCTGTTTCCGGCGTCGTGACCCTGTCCACATGCAACCGGGTCGAAATCTACGCCGAGGCCGGTTCACCGCAGAATGTTGAACAGGCCTCCGAAGAGATTTTGCGCACCGTCGCAAAGAACGCCGAGATGCCTTACGACGACGTTGCTGCGGCATTTAAGCTCTACCGCCATGAAGCAGCTGTTCGCCACCTGTTTGAAGTCGGCTCTGGCCTGAAGTCAGCCGTGGTGGGCGAACGCGAAATCGCCGGACAGGTTCGCCGCGCCCTCACCGATGCCCGGGAAGCCGGACACGCAACGGGTACACTGACCAAGCTTTTTGAAACCGCCTCCCGCACTGCCAAAGATATTGGCGCCCAAACCGCGTTGGGCTCGACCGGTCGGTCGATTGTTTCGGTCGCCCTGGATTTGGCCACCGAATTGCGCGCCGGAACCTCGGTGGTCGGCGCCCACCGTTTCTGGAAAGATGCCAATATTCTGCTGGTCGGCACCGGCGCCTATGCCGGCACGACGCTTGCGCAACTCGAAGCCCGCGGCGCAAAGAATGTCGCGGTGCATTCCTCGTCTGGCCGCGCCCAACAATTTGTCGAAGATCGTGGCGGCTGGGCCATGGCCCTGGGTGGTTCCGACGTTGAAGGTGCATTTGCCGAGGCCGATGTCTTCATTGGGGTATCCGGTGGTGAGCGCACAGTTAGCGCTGCACAGCTCGACAGGCTGCGTGAAGGCGCCACCCATCGTCTGACCGTATTAGACCTTGCGCTAACCCATGACTTTGATCCGGCGATCGGTGACCTGCCTGCCGTTGATCTCATCACCTTAGAATCCGTCAAAATGGCCGCGCCAACCGAGCAGCAAGCCTCCATCACCCAGGCACAACAGTTGGTCGACCGGGCCGTTGATGAATACCTCACCGACAAACGCGAACGCAGTGCAGCCGATGCCATCGTCACGCTGCGAAGTCACACGATGGCCGTTCTGGACGAAGAGATGGCTCGCGTTCGGGAGCGACACGGCTGCACCGCTGCGGCTGAAGAAGTTCAACTGGCCATGCGACGCATGGTGCGTCAAATGCTGCACGAACCTACAGTGCGCGCTCGACAGGCCGCCGCAAATGGCACCCTTGAGGAGTACGAAGCAGCCCTGGAAACCGTCTTCGGACTCGACGTTGCGAAGGCCACCAAAGACCGCCGGAGCAACGGCCGGACTCAGCCCACTGCACCCGCACATCTCGACACCAGCGAAGCACAACAACGCACTGCCTAACCGCCACCGTGGTACTCCGTGCGCATCAGCCCAGAAGAGGAAGCGGAATATGTCGAAGACAACTGCGTCACCCATTCGTCTGCCGCGCGACCAACGACGCGCCCAACTCATCGATGTGGCACTAGATGTCTTCGCCGAACGCGGTTATGCGCAAACCACTATGGACGACGTCGCCCAGCGCGCCGCAGTCTCCAAACCCGTGCTGTATCAACACTTTGCCAATAAGCGCGATCTATTTTTTACGCTGATCGATGGCCAACTGAGCGCTCTGAGCGATCGGATCACCAGCGCGATGCAAGCCGTCGATCCAGACTCGCCTACCGCAGATGAAGAAGTCGCCTATCAGGCGGTTCACGGCGTCTTTGAGTTCACCGCGGATCCGCGCGGGCATTATCGCTTACTGTTGGATACCTCAATGGACAATCCCAGAGAGCTCGAAGAACGCCTCGAACATTTTCTCGCCGAACTGGTCGAATTTATCTCACCATATATTCTGGATCATTCGATCTTGGATTCCGCCAGTTCGCGGTTCATCACCCGCGGCATTGCATCCAGCGTGTTGTTTATGGCGACCCGATGGGCCGAAGAGTATCGCGGCCCGCACCCCACCCACCCGAACATTCCATTAGACACCGCAGTTGACCACACGTGTCGATTCGTGGCCCATGGCGCCATCGGATTTGATTTGTCGAATAATCCCCCAGCGTAGCGAGGAACAGGCGCAGCGATTTCGCCGCCAAACTGATCTAAGCTAAATGATGACAGAAACACCAACTGATACCCGCATTTAAGGAGAACTACCCCGTGGAAATTCGCATTGGCATTCAGAACGTCGCCCGTGAAATTAGCTTCCAAACCGACATGTCAAAAGACGACGTCACCGAAAAAGTTCGCGCAGCAGTCAATGACCAAGCCAACCTCGAACTAACCGATGACAAAGGTGGCACCATTATCGTGCCCGCCGGTGTTCTCGGATACGTTGAAATCGGCGATGCCACCACACGTCGCGTCGGCTTTATCGCCGGTTAGATTTCACCGACCTCACCACCAGGTAGACTTGGATACTGGTCCACATGTTTGGATCTGAGGAATTCCCTCCCGGATGACCGGTCGTACGTGAATGCGTATCTGTTACTTTTGACTAATCCACGATCGGCTCCGCACGCACCAAAGGGTGCTGAAATTGAGCTTTAAGGAACTTATTCGATCGTGACAAATACCAATCAAGAAACGTTTGCCGATTTCGACTTACGCCCCGAAATCGTCCAAGCCCTCGCAGACCAAGGTATCGAACAGCCCTTTCCGATCCAGTCCATGACACTGCCGATCGCTTTGAGCGACCAGGACATTATTGGACAAGCGAAAACCGGAACGGGCAAGACCTTGGGCTTCGGCCTGCCGGTCCTCAACAAGGTCTTGGGTCCCAAAGACGATGGGTATCAAGACCTGGCCATCCCGGGCGCACCCCAAGCCCTTATCGTGGCCCCAACCCGTGAGCTAGCAGTCCAAGTCTCCAAAGATCTGGAAGGTGCAGCCAAACACCTTTCCGCGCGTATCGGCGCCATTTACGGCGGTCGTGACTACGAACCGCAGATCACCGGCCTGAAAAAAGGCGTCGAGATTATCGTTGGCACACCGGGCCGGCTGATCGATCTCATGAAACAAAACCATTTGGATCTATCCCAGATCCACACCGTGGTCCTTGATGAAGCCGATGAGATGTTAGACCTGGGCTTTTTGCCTGATGTGGAAACCCTGCTGCAAGAGGTTCCACAACAGCGCCAGACGATGCTCTTCTCGGCTACGATGCCGGGGGCTGTCATCACCATGGCACGCCGTTACATGGTGCAGCCCACCCACATCTCGGCGTCTGACCCAGAAGATGACTCCCTGGTGAAACGCGATATTCGCCAACTGGTCTACCGTGCACACCACATGGATAAAGATGAGCTCATCGCTCGCGCCCTGCAGGCTCGCGGGCGGGGTCTGACCATCATCTTCACCCGGACCAAACGAACCGCAGCACGCCTCGCCGAAGAGTTAGAGCGTCGCGGCTTTGCAGCAGGCGCACTCCATGGTGACCTTGGCCAGGGGGCCCGTGAACAGGCACTGCGTGCTTTCCGGAATGGCAAGATTGACGTCTTGGTCGCCACCGATGTCGCCGCACGCGGTATCGACGTCGAAGAAGTGACCCACGTGTTTAACTTCCAGGCTCCAGAAGACGAAAAGACCTACCTGCACCGCGTGGGTCGGACGGGCCGTGCAGGACACAAAGGTATCGCCGTGACCCTGGTGGATTGGGAAGATATCACGCGCTGGAAGCTCATCGCTCAGGCGCTGGAAATTGAACAGGTTGAACCGGTGGAAACCTATTCCGCCTCTCCACACCTATTTGAGGATCTTGATATCCCCGAGGGCACGAAGGGCCGCCTGCCAAAATCCCAGCGCACCCGTGCCGGTCTGGACGCTGAAGAACAAGAAGAGCTGGGTGGTCCGGATCGCAAACGCCGCGGTGACCGGTCAGGGCGTGGTCGAAGCGGTCAGTCGCGCGGCCGTGGACGGGGCCGTCAACGGCAACGCACACGGTCTGGTAACTCCGGCTCCAGGTCCGGCAACTCCGAAAAGTCCCAGGAATCGTCGTCGAAATCGAGCCAAAAGCCACGGCGTCAACGCACTCGTACGCGCCGGAAGAACGGCCAAGTGGTCGACCGGGGCGCCAAGGGTGATTCCTAACATCAATGAGCGAGATTTTTTCGGATGACAATAAGATCATCCAGGCCGATAACATGGAATTCCTGAGATCGGTGCCGGATGAATCGGTCACCATGATCTACATTGACCCGCCATTTAATACCGGCCGGAAACAGGCACGGACGCAAATGAAGACCGTGCGGGTCGAAAACGGCAAGGGTGACCGGGTCGGTTTCGGTGGGCATTCATATGAAACACTTCGTGGCGCACTAGCCTCCTATGATGACGCATTTACCAACTACTGGGATTTTCTAGAGCCGCGATTAGAACAGGCCTGGCGGATTCTGGCCGAAGACGGCACGTTGTATCTGCACCTGGATTACCGAGAAGTGCACTATGCCAAAGTCATGCTCGACATGATTTTCGGGCGCGATCATTTTCTCAATGAGATCATCTGGGCCTACGATTACGGGGGCAAGTCTCGTAGTCGTTGGCCAGCCAAACACGACACGATTTTGGTCTACGTGAAAGACCCCAAGAAGTATTGGTTTGATTCCGCGGAAGTCGATCGAGAGCCGTATATGGCTCCCGGGCTTGTCACACCGGAGAAACGCGAACGCGGCAAACTGCCCACGGATGTCTGGTGGCATACGATCGTCTCCCCCACCGGGAACGAAAAAACCGGTTATCCAACCCAAAAACCCGTCGGGCTGGTGCGCCGCATGGTCGCCGCGTCCTCACGCCCGGGCGACTGGGTGTTGGATTTCTTTGCTGGGTCTGGCACGCTGGGCGCGGCTGCCCAACAGCTAGGTCGACGATATGTCCTGGTGGACCAGAACCCGCAGGCCATCGAAGTGATGACCCAACGCCTCCCCGCGGCGACGCTGATCGGCGTCTAGTTGCCGTTCCAAAGAACTGTGTAACCCGAGGTCGCTTTGGCTTCAATGGCCTGGACGGTCTCCCGCGAGGTCACATGTTCTCCCAGCCGGTTCGGTTTGCCGGTGCCGTGATAATCCGATGAACCGGTCACCAGCAGGTCGTGCTGGCGTGCAAATTCCAGCAACCACTCTTTGCCGCTGCCGCTATTATCCCGGTGGTAGACCTCTACCCCGGCGAGGCCGGCGTCGAGCATGTCATAAAATAACTGGTTACTGACGGTTCTACCACGCACCTTGGCCTTGGGGTGGGCAAAGATCGGTACCCCGCCGGCCTTACGAATCAGTTCTACACCCAAGACCGGGTCTGGGGCGTAGTGCGGTACATAGTATTTCGAACCGCCGCGCAAGATCGTGTCGAAGGCTGCGGATCGATTCGGCACAGCACCGACTTGAACCAGAGCATCAGCCAGGTGCGGCCGTCCAATGGTCGATTCGACCGTGGTCTGCTGTTTGACCAGCTCCCAGGTGATCGGGAAATCTTCCGACAGTAACTTGGCCATGCGTTTAGCTCGCTGATACCGGGCGTTGCGAGATTTGGCGATCTCCGCAAGCAGGTCCATGTCGGTGGGGTCATGCAGATAGGACAATACGTGCACAGCGATACCATCGCGCGATACGGTGGACAGCTCCATGCCGCGGATCAGCGCGATCTGGTGTCGACTGGCGGCCTCTTCGGCAGGCTCCCAACCAGCAGTTGTATCGTGGTCGGTTAAAGCTACTCCGGCAAGCCCGGCATCTGCTGCGGCGCGAACAACATCCGCCGGCGAAGTCGTACCATCCGAGAAATTCGAATGAGTGTGCATGTCGAAGGCCATAAGACGCCATTGTACTAGGCCGGACCATAATGTGGCAGATTCCCGCGCCTCACAGCCCCGTCTGGACGATCTGGAATCCCAAGCTAGTCGCGAATTTCTTGACGACACCGCGCATGTGGCGTCAATCGTGGGAAGATAGCTATATGACTCAACCATCTGATGCCGTACAGCACGCTGCCCAAGATCAGCCCATTGAAGATCGGGTCGAAAACCGTTCTCATCGCCCATCATCGGACGCATTCAAAGCGTTCATGGCTTCTCAATGGCAACAGACCGAAGATATTGACTTCCAGCCAGACGCCGCGGCCTCCTATGCGGCCCAGCGCCGTGTCAGACTGTCACAACGTTTCCCAACCGACCGTCTGGTCATTCCAGCCGGTGCCCCAAAGGTTCGTTCCAACGACACCGATTACCGGTTCCGTCCCCATTCGGCATTTGCCCACCTGACTGGACTCGGCGTCGATCATGAGCCCGACGCCGTGTTGGTCATGCAGCCCGTGCCCGAAGGCACCGGCGATCACGGCAGCAACCACACAGCCACCTTGTTCTTCCGTCCGTTGGCCGGGCGAGATTCTGAAGAATTCTACGCCAATACGAAGACCGGTGAATTCTGGGTTGGCCCACAACCGACACTCAAGGAACTCCAGCAACGCACCGGCATCGTCACCAAGGACCTGACCGAATTAGAGTACGCGGTCACGGTGGACGCCGGTGTCGTGGAGATCGGCGGGACTCGCATCCGCTTAGTTCGTGAAACCGACCCGAACCTCGATGCGCTCATCGATACTTCGCGCATCAACACCAGCGTTGATCTGGAACACTCCGATGCTCTTGACGGCGAGTTGGCAGAGTTCCTATCAGAAATGCGCTTGATCAAAGATGACTATGAAATCGCTGAATTGCGAGGCTCAGTGGAGTCCACTATTCGTGGCTTCGAGGACATCGTCCGAGCCATCCCGCAGGCTATGCAGCACGCACGCGGTGAGCGCGTCATCGAAACCGCATTCTTTGCTCGCGCCCGATTGGAAGGCAACGACCTGGGGTACGACACGATTGCTGCCGCAGGAAACAACGCGACCGTGCTCCACTGGATTCGCAACACCGGCGAGGTCAAAGACGGTGACCTGTTGTTAGTTGATGCGGGAGTGGAAGCCGATTCTCTCTACACCGCCGACATCACCCGTACCCTGCCGGTCAACGGGAAATTCACACCGGTTCAGGCCAAGATCTACAACGCGGTCCTGGCTGCCGCCGATGCGGCACTGTATGCCGCCAAACCGGGTGTACTGTTCCGCGATATTCATAACACCGCCATGGAGGTGTTAGCCCAGCATCTCGACGAATGGGGATTGCTGCCCGTATCCGTAGAAGAGGCCCTGTCTGCCGAAGGCCAACACCATCGCCGGTGGATGCCGCACGGCACCTCGCATCACCTCGGGTTAGATGTCCACGACTGTGCGCAGGCGCGTCGGGAGATGTACCTGGATGCGCCACTGCAGGAAGGCATGGTCTTTACCATCGAGCCGGGCCTGTATTTCAAGGAAGAAGACTTGGCCATTCCGGAAGAATACCGCGGCATCGGTGTTCGGATCGAAGACGATATTCTGGTCACCGCAGACGGTGCCGAATCACTTTCGGCGCACTTGCCACGCACGGTCGAAGATATCGAATCGTGGATGGCAGACCTGTGGCGCAGCTAGCGCGTCTCGGACTCGCCTGAGTCCTGCTCGGTGTCCGGTGTCGGGTCGACCCGGACACCGTACTGCGGGCGGCCATCCGGTAAATCAGGGATGCCGCGCGAGTCGGCATCGGTCGATTCATCGGCCGGCTGTTCAGTCTGGGGTGGTGTGGTTGCCGGGGCAGGTCGCGCTGCAGCTGCCGTGGGTTGCGGCCCCAGCACCGAGCTGACCTGTTCAGCTACTGAGTTGTCGACCACGAGGTCAAAGCTCACGGCCGTCATGGACGGAATCATGGCGTATTTCAGCTGACGTCGGCGTAATACTTCGCCGATCACTCCGAAGAGTACCCAAATAACAGCCCCCATGACCACGGTTGAGGCAAGTGTCATCGGTAGGTCCTGTCCCCCGGACATCATAGAGAGCAACAGGCCAATGAAGACGCCGAAAAAAGCGCCCTGCAGTGCGCCCCGTCCAGCCACAGCTGCATAACTGGGGCGGTGACGCAACCGATAGACCGAACGCAAATCACGCCCTACGATAGAAAGAAACCTCGGATCCACACCGGCCTCGACTGCTCGATCCACCGCAGCTATTGCAGCTTCATACGAACGATAGTTGCCAATTAACTGCCCTTGCGGCAGCGGCGATCCAATATGTGCTCCGGGCCCAAACATACTCATAGAGACCATTTTCTACCCTGTCAGCAAGACTTTCCACCATCTCGCCCACATTGCGCTGTGAGCAAGGAGAATCACCCGCCCATGACCACCACGACTGATCTTTATCCAAGTGGCATTCTGGGGCCAGCTACGGTGCCAGTAGCGCCCCATGAAGTCGCAGCCTGGCGCGCGCTATCAGAGGTGATCGATCCGGAAATCCGCAAACCCATCACAGACCTCGGGATGGTGTCTGCCGTGGAGTTCTCCGGCACAGACGTCACGGTGGGTATCCGTCTGACCATCGATGGGTGCCCTATGCAGGATACGATTCATGCCGACGTCGCCGCAGCCGTGCAACCGTTGGTGGAAGGCAACGTCTCGGTACGGCTGACCGCCATGACCCCGGAACAGCGTGTGGCACTCCAGCAGCACCTCACGGCCTCTCGGCCGAGGAACCCCTTTGGAGAAGGAACACTGACCCAAATTTATGCTGTGGCCTCGGGCAAAGGAGGGGTGGGTAAGTCAACAATTACGGCAAACCTGGCCGTGGGGCTTGCCGAACGGGGTCTTGCGGTCGGGCTCATCGATGCGGATATTCATGGGTTTTCGATCCCTGGTCTGCTGGGTGTCACAGCCAAGCCCACCAAGGTCGAAGATTTGATCATGCCACCGGTTGCCTATGGAGTAAAGGTCATGTCGATTGGCATGTTTCTCGACTCGGATCAACCAGTTGCCTGGCGTGGGCCCATGCTGCATCGGGCTTTGGAACAGTTTGTCACCGACGTGTACTGGGGCGATTTGGATGTGCTCCTGATTGATTTACCACCTGGTACCGGGGATATTGCGATTTCGACGTCGCAACTGCTGCCCACCGCGCAACTCCTGGTGATCACGACACCAGAGCATACTGCAGCTCAGGTTGCCGCCCGTGCAGGGCAGTTGTCGACGCAAACGCATCAGCCGGTGACCGGCGTTATTGAAAATATGGGACCCATGCGCCTGCCTGATGGCAGCATCGTCGAAGTCTTCGGCTCTGGCGGTGGGCAGGCCGTGAGCCAACGACTAACCCAGGTGCTGGGCAAAGACGTTCCGCTGCTGGGCTCGATCCCACTGGATCCTGTTTTGCGTGCCGATAGTGAAGTTGGCACTCCTACGGTGGTGACGTCAGCGGATGCCCCGGCAGGTCAGGCACTCAATACGATCGTGGACCAGTTAGCCGGTACCCCGCGGGGTTTATCGGGGCGTAAGCTTCCGGTGACCCCTAAGTAGCCTCTGCATCAAACGGTGTCGTAACCACCGCAGGTTCCTCGAGCACAGCGGACGGCTCAACTGTATTTTGCTGCTCGACAGCTGCGGGCTCATCGAGCGAACTGTCAGTTTCCTGGGGTGCCGCAGCAGGACCAAAAGCGGATTCTTGATGACCGGCTGGCTTGCTGGGGTCAGGAAACTGAGGCTGCTGGTTGAGTTGATCGATTGGCACAGCCGCGGCAAGAATCTCGGCTTGGGTTAAGGTCGGTCGCGGTTGAGCCGGCTTGTCGAGGACGGTGTCTGCGGCATCCTGCACAGTGCTTTGAGCATCCCGCAGGGATGCTTCTAGATCTTCGATGGGTTCCGATAGCGCTTCGCGGATAACTCGACGAGGATCGTATTGTCGAGGATCGTACTTCTGCCAGTCGACCTCATCAAAATCGGTACCGGTTTCTTCTTTGAACTGCTCCTTGGCACCCTCAGCAAGTAAGCGTATTCTATGGACCCATTCGCGTAGCTTCCGAAGGTACTCTGGGATCTTTTCGGGTCCCAACAATAGCAATGCGAGCACGATCAGAATGATCAGCTCGCCACCATTAATACCAAAGATGTTCATACTGGCTACAGTTTACCCGAAACTGGGTTGGTGCTTGGTTGCAGGAAGCCTCTTAGCGACCCAACAACCGCTCTACTCCGCGCTCGAAGCGCTGGCTGATGTCCTCATTGGTCTGATCAGTGCCCGAGCTCAGTCGAGATTTCTCTTCTAGATATAACGTCGACATAATTCCACCGGCGTAATCGGCATCAGACGTAGAATCCACGCGATATTGCGACTTATTCGTGGACATGTACGCTGTCCACGAACCATCCGGGTAGGTGTAGAGCCAGACGTTCTCTGCTACCGGTAGCGACACCTCATCAGCAGCCGATTTTGTGAAGTCCAGGTGGCTGCACGCCGTGATGGTGCCATCTGCATTTTCCGTCCGGCATTCGCGCACTACGGTTTGATCTTCGGTATCAACGGTGGTCCCGTTGAACACGGAGACGACGTAAACCTGGCCGTGTTCTTCATCAAATACAGCAGACTCAAAGGTCATGCCCAACGCTCGGAAATGCGGAATGGTCCAGCCAGCTGCCCGCAAATCGCTTACCGAGGTCAAACGTATGGGTGTGCCGTCGATGCCCAGGGGCGCACTGCTATACGACAGTTGGGCGTGTGAAGTACTAAAGTCGGTGGGCACTTTTGTCGAATCGTCGCTAGGTGTGGGACGGATCAGATCCTGTGGGTCTGCTTGGACAACTTCAACCTGTTCGGGAATCAGCGCAGGCGAGGAGGACTCGGCCGATTCATATGATTGCTCAGTTCCTCCCAGCATCCACAGACTGAAAAAGACACCGACGATCACGACTCCAATAATCCCTGCACTAGCTAAGAACTTCCAACCGGCTATGCCGCTAGACTTCATGACCGCCTCAGGCTGTGGTTCAACCCGTCTGGGCGCGTCATCTTGAGATAAGCGTTCTAACTTTTGAGTAACTGAGAGAGCAGACCACCGTTGTTGGACGTCCTGAGCGCACTGTTCACATTCAGCAAGATGTGCCCGAACCCGCTGATCGGCAGTCGCTGACAATTGACCTTCCAAGAACGCATCGAACTTGGAACGAGGGTGAAAAGCGAAGTTCGATGGACTTCTGCTCATCAACATCCTCGCTTCCCTCAGTCAATTCATCCGTGGGTCATAATTCCAAACTGCCCTTATTGTGGCAAATGATCCTGAGAATATTCTGAAACGACAATGGTTGTTTGGCATGAATACGAGAACGCGTCTCGAGGGCTTTACAATGTAGTGAGCAGAAGTCGCGCAGACGTCAACGATCAACGGGAGTACACAAGTTATGAAGGCGCTGAGCCCACAACAGACCGGCAAATACGCTAGCTGGGCCTTTGCTGAAGCACGTCCAGTCGAAGATGACGTGTTGTTGATGGCTCGTGATCGCTCCGCAGAGCTGGGTATCACTCCAGTGTCTGAAGGCACCGCGTCGATGTTGACTTTCTTAGCTGCTGCTTCTCGACCCCAAACAATGGTGGAACTGGGAACCGGGGCCGGGGTATCAGGTTTGGCGCTCATGCGCGGTGCGCCAACTGGAGCGGTCCTGACCTCACTGGATCCGGATGCAGAAGCCCAACGCGCAGCTCGAGAAGTATTTGTTGCGGATGGCTATCCAAGTTCCACGACTCGTCTGATTGCAGGACGCGGTCGAACGGTCTTACCAAAACTGTCTGCATCCGCTTATGATCTAGTGTTCATTGATGCAGATCCACTCTTACTGGAATACCATGTCACCGAAGCGGCTCGGGTGCTCCGCTCCGGTGGCACAGTGATTATTCATGATGCGTTAGACCAAGATCGGGTGCCGCGTCCGGCGGTCCGGGATGCGTCAACGGTTATGCTGCGCGAAGTTGGCAATATTTTGCGTGACGCGACCTCGGTTTGGCGTACATCAGCGCTGATACCCACCGGAACAGGTCTGTTGTTGGCCACCCGAGCTTAGGTTGCAACAGTGGTTAGCTGAGGTTGATCACACCGGAGAGTGCGTCTTTGAGTTCTTGAGCTTCTTCATCGTTGAGTTCCACGACGAGACGTCCACCACCATCGGTGGGAATACGCATCACGAGTTTGCGTTGTTCACGGACAACTTCCATTGGACCGTCACCGGTACGAGGCTTCATTGCAGCCATTACTGTTCCTTTCTATACGCGTCTATGCCGCGACGCGAACGGTTGACATGTTTCTCGGATTGTTCGTTGGATTAGGGCTGAGAATTTTCGGCGACGTGGCGCAGGTCTGCGATCTGTTGATCACGTGCTTCGATCGCGGCGGAAAGCCGGGCGAGTACCTGATCGACCTGGTCGGTGCGGTACCCCCGCAGTCCAACGGCAAAACGAATGTCTTGAATATCTCGGGCGGTAACTTCCTCAGCCTCCGGTAAGAGCACCGGAGGTAGGGTCGGGAGTGGCTCAGCCATAGGTTTCACCAAATGTTGCTGTCCACGGGTGATAATGAGTGCCAAAAATCCGATGATGAGAACACCTAACACCAGAATTTCAATCATCAATATCGCATCGCCCATGCCCCTATTGTCTCATGAAGTTGCTAACGATGCTTGTCGGACGCCACAATTTCAGGTAAACGCGGAGCTCTTCCAGGGTGCGCGGCTCCCGAATATGTCAGCACTCGCCGTGGGCTGACTACCAGGGTCTGTGGTTTTGGTCAGTATTGATCACGCCGTCCACACAGGTTGGGTTCATCATCAGCTATCTCGCCAAGAGAGTACTTCGGGCGGCGATCGCCGTGCTTGCCTGCTATCACAGCTCGAATCATTGGGCTTGGTCGGCTACTTGGGATAATGTCTGATCGTGGCTAAAAAACTCTTGCGTCGACTCAAAGCATCATCAGCATGCCTGGCAACGCTAACACTTTCCGTAGTTTTGGGCGGTTGTGGCACCACCGAGGACCCTGTACCGGACGAGGGTGCGGACACCGAAGAAGTCGTCAATATCGGAGTGGCGTTGTCTTCTCCCGGGTTGGCTTCTGGCAGTGATCCTCTTGAAACCTCCGGCGCCGAGATTGCGCTAGCCCAGGCGATTGTCGCTGAATTGGACACGATAAACCCAGAGGCCCAAGTGCGTTGGGTCCCGCTCAGCGCAGCCAACGACTCGATACCAGCCATTCAAGACGGCGAGATGGAGTTTATGCTCGGTCAATTATCTGAGTCGCAGTTGACTGACCAACTCGCGTGGGTAGGTCCTTATGCCACCACCAAGTCAGCACTCTTGGTCCGGCAAACGGCGGATGAAACACAGAACCTCCGCACGAGTATCGAACCACTCGAGTCAGTCACTTCAGCTGCGGACTTGGCGGAAGCCCCAGTGTGTGTGGTCGCAAACTCTGCGGCTGCCGCAATTGAACTGCCCATTGAAGACGTCACAGTGCAGCAGACGGCCGATGAGTGCGAAGTCGGGATGCGCTCGGGTCGCTTTGAAGCGATTGCCGCTGACGATATTCAACTTGCCGGCGTATTACGCGATCCGAGCCTCGCATCGACCTACGAATTGTTGCCGTGGTCCGACATCGCGGCGGAAGAGGATGTGGAAATACCTGACGAACTATTAGCGACACATCAGTATTGGATCGGTACCGACCCAGCACGCTGTGATGCACTCAGCCAAGCATTGCGCACGGTAGTCACGCAGGGAGCGCTGAGCGAGGCATTTGAGGGCTGGGAAGAAACTACCGGTTTTGAGCCCGAAATTTCGACTGCCAGTGAGCTCATGACTAAGCACTGCCCCTCATAAGCTCTTAACGACTGATGCCCCACCGAAGTGGGGCATCAAGCATCTGATCGCAGACTATTTCGAATTCGGGTAGTGTCGCAGATCTTCTCCGACGTAGACCTGGCGTGGACGACCGATACGAGTTTCCTCGTCGGCAATCATTTCGCGCCACTGTGCGATCCAGCCTGGCAGACGACCCAGCGCAAACAGCGGGGTGAACATCCGTGGTGGGAAGCCCATTGCGCTGTAGATGAGTCCGGTGTAGAAGTCGACGTTCGGGTACAGCTTGCGTTCAATGAAGTAATCGTCATTGAGGGCACGTTCTTCTAGGCGCATCGCGATCTCGAGACGCTCGTCATTGCCACCGAGTTTGTTGAGGATCTTCTCCGCAGTGGCTTTGACGATGCGAGCCCGTGGATCGTAGTTCTTGTAGACGCGGTGGCCAAAGCCCATCAGGCGGATGCCGGATTCTTTGTCTTTGACTTTGTCCATGAATTGTTCTGGGCTCAAACCTTCATCTTTGATCTGGTTGAGCATATTCAATACGGCCTCGTTTGCTCCACCGTGCAGTGGACCAAACAGGGCGTTGATACCGGCTGAGATCGAGCCGAAGATATTGGCGTGTGCCGACCCGACCAGACGAACAGTTGAGGTCGAGCAGTTCTGTTCGTGGTCTGCGTGCAAGATGAGCAGCATATCCAAGGCATCGACCATGTCTTGGTCCAGCTCATACGGCTCGGTGGGGACGCCGAAGGTCAGACGCAAGAAGTTCTCGGTGAGGTTCAGCGAATTATCTGGGTACAAGAAGGGCTGACCGATCGATTTCTTATAAGCATAGGCAGCCAGCACTGGCACCTTCGACATCAACCGGATGGTCGAGATATGGACCTGTTCTTCGTCAAATGGGTCCAGGGAATCTTCGTAGAACGTCGACAGCGCAGAGACCGCGGAAGACAGCACCGCCATCGGGTGGGCGTTGCGAGGGAACCCGTCGAAGAAAGCCTTGATATCTTCATGCAGCATCGTGTGCGAACGGATGTTCTGGTCCCAGGCGTCAAATTCGTCACTGGTTGGCAGTTCGCCATAGATCAGCAGGTAGGCGACTTCCAGGAAGGAAGATTTCTCAGCCAGCTCGTCAATTGGGTAGCCACGGTAGCGCAGAATGCCGTTTTCCCCATCAATGTAAGTGATGGCTGAGCGGGCATTGGCGGTGTTCATGAAACCGGGGTCGTACGTGACGGTCTCGGTATCACGCAGCACTGTGGCGATACTCAAACCATCATTTCCCGCGGTTGCTTCAACACGTGCCAGGTCTACGTTGTTCTCGCCAACCGTAAGCTTGCCGTCGTGTTTATCTGTCATGGTTTTCCCTCTTGTCCGTGCAAAGTGATGCTTGCACTATAGCCACAGGTCCGTGGCACTATTCGTTATGGCTCTGCCGTACAAATTTACCAATTTTAGGAACGTTTGGAATTTTATGGCCAAACGTCGTAATCATAACCCCGCTCTGAGCCGGGGCACTGCTTGTTCGACTTCCTGATCGGTCGCAGTGATCGAAGCGCGAATATACCCGTTGCCGGCCGATGAGTAGAACACTCCGGGCCCTACCAAAATGCCAGCTTGTGCAAAACGATCGACTAATTCCCAGGAATCCTCAGCGCTCGGGTTGGTCACCGTCGGGTCGCGAACCCACAAATAGAGTCCTGCTTGGGAGTGATCTATGACGAGGCCTGCAGCTTCAATGGCGGTTACGAGTTTCTCACGGCGCGCTCGGTAGCGCGCCTTTTGTTGCGCGACATGCTCTTCGTCTGCCAAAGCTGCGATCGTGGCCTGCTGAATCGGACCGGGCACGACCATGCCGGTATGGGAGCGCAGATTTATCAAGGCCGCAATAAGTTCGGCATCGCCGGCAACAAACGCCGCCCGGTAACCGGCCATATTTGATTGTTTCGACAGCGAGTACACCGACAATAGCCCGGTGTAGTCCTCCCCCGCGACCCGAGGATGCAGAATCGACGGGATCGGCTCGGTCTCCCAGCGTCCCCAGCCCAGTTCGGCATAGCATTCATCTGATGCAACGACCGCGCCGGTGGCACGGGCATCATCGACGATGGCCCGCAGCGTGCTGATCTCCTGCACGATTCCGGTCGGGTTGGCAGGTGAGTTGACCCACACCAGTTTCACGTTGGCTCGGGTGTCTGCATCAAGCTCGGCCAACGAATCGGCTGTGACAGACGTGGCCCCAACGATTTTGGCGCCGATGTCATAGGTCGGATACGCAACCGTTGGGTACACAATGACGTCGCCGGGGCCTAGCCCAAGGAGCAGAGGCAGCCAGGCGATAAATTCCTTTGAGCCGACAGTGGCTGCCACGTTATCGCGAGTAAGGTTTTTGACCTGGCGCCGCCGACCGTACCACTCGACGATGGCGTCCCGAAGCTCATCGGTGCCAGAAGACCCCGGATACCCGGGCCAGTTGGTCGCAGATTGCAAGGCAGCTTGCACGACGTCTGGCGTGGGATCCACCGGCGCGCCGATCGACAGATCGACCAGGCCATCAGCATGGGCTTGTGCGGTGGCTTTATAGGGAGCCAGCAACTGCCAAGGATATTCAGGCAAGTCAAGCATTAAACGTCGTGCTCCTGTGGTGGAAGGGCAGCCACCAGCGGGTGGTCTTTCGGGATCAGCCCGAGTTTGGCGGCCCCACCCGGGGAGCCAATGTCATCAAAGAATTCCACATTCGCGTCGTAGTAGTCAGCCCATTCTTCAGGGGTGTCATCCTCGTAGTAGATGGCCTCCACCGGGCAGACAGGTTCGCAGGCGCCGCAGTCTACGCACTCATCCGGGTGGATGTAGAGCATGCGTTCGCCTTCATAGATACAGTCCACCGGGCATTCATCGATGCAGGACTTATCCTTCAGGTCAACACATGGTAAGGCGATTACGTAGGTCATCTTCGCGTTGCTCCTTCACAGCGTTTCGTGTTGTACAGTCTACTGTTTATCCCACGCACCGAAAGCGGGTGTCAGATGTGACTGGCCTGCAGCAAGCTTGGCTTTCGTGCGCCGGATTGTACGTGCCAGCTGGAGCATGCTCCATAAAGTCACCGCAACAATCCCAATGTTCCAGGCCAATGTGGCGATCACCAGGTGGGGCACAAACTGCCAGGTCTGGTCATTGAGCGGCACGCTGAAATGATTTCCCGCGTTGAGTCCGACCATAGCGGCCAAGGTGAGATATTGCGCGATACCGGTCAGGCCAGTGGCCACAATACTGACGCTGCGTAGTCCAACCCACCACTGGGCCAACCAGGCGATCACCAAGGCCAACACGACACCCCAGGGCAGGCCAAAGCTACCGGTCCAAAAGGAGCTCAGATGCAGGACGGTGCCGACCGCCCCGGTGAGGATGCCCAATAGGATCCCGGCGAGGCTCCAGCCAACGGTGGTGGTGCGTTTACTGCGCTTGGGCGCGTGCCCGTGCTCGGGCGAGTTTGACTCGTTCGTTTGCATCAAGCACCACCTTACGCATCCGGATCGCTTCTGGAGTGACTTCAACACACTCGTCGTCTCGGACCCATTCCAAAGATTCTTCAAGTGTCAGAATTCGGGGTGGCGTGAGGCCTTCGAAGTTATCGGCGGATGCGGCACGCACGTTGGTTTGTTTCTTTTCACGCACGATGTTGACATCCATGTCTTCGTTGCGTGAGTTCTCGCCCAGCACCATGCCTTCATAGACCTCAGCTCCGGGCTGGATGAAGAAGGAGGCACGTTCTTGCAGGTTGATCATCGAATACGGGGTGGCTGTACCAGAACGGTCAGACACGATCGAACCGGTGGCCCGGTAGATGATGCTTCCGGCCCAGGGCTCATAGCCTGCAGCATACGATGACGCGATACCGGCACCATGAGTTTCGGTCAGGAACCGGGTCCGGAAACCGATCAGACCGCGAGCGGGCACTTTGAATTCCATGCGGACCCAACCGGTGCCGTTATTCACCATGCTCTCCATGAGGCCTTTACGGGACGCCATCAGCTGGGTGACAGCCCCCATGTGTTCTTCTGGGATGTCGATGGTCATCAGTTCCATCGGTTCGTGTAGCACGCCGTCGACCTCTTTGGTCACAACCTGGGGTTTGCCCACGGTCATTTCGTAGCCTTCGCGCCGCATCTGTTCCACCAAAATAGCCAGCGCGAGTTCTCCACGGCCCTGGACTTCCCAGGTGTCCGGGCGGTCGGTCGGCAGGATCTCCAGTGAAACGTTGCCGATCAGTTCACGCTCTAAGCGGTCCTTGATTTGACGCGCGGTGACTTTGGCACCTTTGACCTTGCCGGCCAGCGGTGAGGTGTTGACCCCCAGGGTCATCGAAATCGAAGGATCTTCAACGGTAATTTGGGGCAATGGCTTCGGGTTATCGGGATCAGTCAGCGTATCGCCGATCATAATGTCTTCGATCCCGGCCACGGCCACGATTTCACCCGGCCGAGCAGTTTCTGCTGGGACCCGATCCAGACCTTTGGTTTCGAGCAGTTCAGTAATCTTGACGTTTTTTATGCCGTTTTTGGAAGACCAAGCGACGGTCTGGTTTTTATTCAGGGTGCCGTTGTGAATGCGCAGCAGCGCCAGACGACCCAAGAACGGCGAGTAGTCCAAGTTCGTGACGTGAGCCTGCAAGACTTCGTCTTCGTCATAGGTCGGGGCTGGGATGTGTTCCATGATCGTGGCAAACAGCGGTTCCAGATCTTCGTTGTCTGGTAGCTGACCATCGGCAGGCTGCACGGTCGATGCGCGACCGGCCTTGCCCGAAGCATAAACAACCGGAACGTCTAAGACGGCGTCGAGATCAAGGTCTGGTACATCTTTGGCGACGTCCTCGGCTAGACCCAGCAGCAGGTCCATCGAATCGGACACGACCCCGTCGATGCGGGCATCGGGACGGTCGACCTTATTCACCAACAAGATGACCGGTTTGGCTGCTTCAAGAGCTTTACGCAGCACAAAGCGGGTCTGTGGCAGGGGGCCTTCCGAGGAATCCACGAGCAAGACGACGCCGTCGACCATTGAGAGGCCACGTTCGACTTCACCACCGAAGTCGGCGTGTCCTGGAGTGTCGATCACATTGATCGTGACTTCTTCACCGTTGGAGGCGGGACCCGAGTAGAACACGGTGGTGTTCTTCGCCAGGATGGTGATGCCCTTTTCTTTTTCCAGTTCCCCAGAGTCCATCACACGGTCTTCGACTTGTTTGTGCTCGCCGAACGCCCCGGTCGCGGTCAACATGGCGTTGACCAGGGTAGTTTTTCCGTGGTCTACGTGGGCGACAATGGCAACATTACGAAGATCTTCACGTGTGGTGGTCTGATTGGTCATGGGCATACCTCGTTTGAAGGTAGAAATGTAAGATGTGCTGCGGCCGAAGATACTGTGGGTGTGTACGAAATGGCCACGCTACTAGTGTAAAGCACACCCGAGATATTGCCGACCGATCGGTCTTGGACCGTAGTACGTGACGAAACGCCCCACAGACGGGTAGAACTGAACCTATGTCCAATCGCACCGCTATCGCCGCCACACCCAAGACGCTGACCTATGGGTTGATGTTCATTTCCGTGCTCGCCCTGGCACTCAACCTGCGAGCCGCAGCAAGCTCAATCGGTCCCCTGCTGGCCGAAATCGGTGAGGGCATGCAGTTTGGTGGCGGCGCGCTGGGCTTGTTGACGTCGCTGCCGGGCCTGATCTTCGGGATTCTGGGATTGCTGGCGGTGCGGATCGGCAAGCGTTTTGGCATCTCCGCCACCCTCTTGCTGTCCGCCCTGGCCCTGGTCTTTGGTATTGGCCTGCGCGCGTGGGTGGATAATGCGTGGCTGTTTTTGATCCTGTCGATCATTGGCCTGACCGGTATTGCGATTGCCAATGTACTGATGCCCGCCTGGATTAAGATTCATGGCCGTCAGCACACGGTCAAGCTCATGACGGTGTATTCGGTGTGTGTGGTAGCCGCCGGAGCGATCGGTGCCGCCTTCACCGCGCCGGTCGCGCAACTGCTCGCCGAGTGGTTCAGCCCGGCCACCGGGTGGCGCGGAGCATTATCGCTGTGGGGCGTATTTGCGATCATCCCCGCGGTGCTGTGGTTCGTCGTCACCAAACGCATCGGTTATGACTATCCCCGCACGCCAGGTCACACAAGCCCAACAAAACGGATGTTCCGCTCGCCGGCGGCCTGGGCCATGATGGCTTTCTTTTCCTTACAGTCCACCCAGGTGTATGTGCAATTTGGGTGGTTGCCCCAGATCTACCGCGACGCCGGCGTCAGCGCCAATGAAGCCGGTTTATTGCTGGCCACCGCAGCGGTCATTGGTCTGGTGGGCAGTATCGTCATGCCCACCGTGGTAGATCGCTCGAAACGCCTGTGGGTCTGGCCGGTGGCCTTTGGGGGTTTCAGCGCCCTGGGGTATCTTGGCCTGTTTTTCTGGCCCGCCGAGGGTCGCTGGGTGTGGGCTATTCTCCTAGGCATTGGCGGCATGGCCTTTGCAACCGCCATCTCGCTGATCCCTGCCCGCAGTGTCGACCACGAAATCACCGCTCGGCTTTCGGGATTTGTCCAACCCGTCGGCTATATCCTGGCCGGGATCGGTCCGATGCTGGTCGGCGTGTTGTATACGGCCAATAACACTTGGACGACGACGCTGGTGTTTCTTTTTGTTTTAGCGGTGCTCATGGCGGCCGCCGGTGCGCTTGCCGCTCGAGAGGTGTATGTGGACGATCAGCTCTAGCACAACGGCCGCGCACCTTAGTTGATGGAGGCTTCCTCAAGGATTGCGGTGTCACTGCGTATCTCGCCGTCCACCGTGCGCCATACCACGTCGACTTCGTCACCGGGGTTTTTATCTCGCACATAGCGGGAAATATAAGAGGAGTTGAGCACCTCATTGCCGTCGATTTCCAAAATCACGTCATCCGGTTGCAGCCCGATCTGATGCCCGGCAGAGCCGTTCATGACCTCCATGATCCGGGCCCCAGCGCCGGGTTCGGATGACACCACGATGCCCAGCGCTCCCCCGGCACCTATGACGACGTCGCCGGAATCATCGCCGGCCAGCACTTGCTCGACGACGTCAAGGGCGCTGACGATCGGCACCGCATAACCATAGGCTGCATCGGAGTCCGTGGTGTTTTGGCTTGCCGCGGTCGACACCCCGATCACTTGTCCGTTGGCATCAACAGTCGGCCCGCCAGAATATCCGGGCACGATGTCAGCGGTAATCATGATGAGGTCATCTAACCATTGTGCTGGTGAGCCGGGTTCTTGGGGTTCGATATGGATGGTCTCGCTGGTGCCCTGCACTTCGCCGACCACCGAGGTCAGGTATCCCTGGCCGCCGGCATTGCCGACACCGGCAACCGTATCGCCGCGGCTGACATCACCCGGATTAATAGAGGCGACTTCTAGTGGTTCATCGGTGTCAATCTGCAATACGGCGATGTCTTGGCTGGCATCGCGGCCCAGCACGGTGGCTGAATAGCGCTCATTGGTATCGGCCATCGTGATCGACACCGACATCGAGGATTCAACCACGTGGTAGTTGGTGATGGCCAGTCCGTCAGAGCTGACCACCATGCCGGATCCGAACCCGAGGTATTGATAGACCTGGGTGTCGACCATGAAGATGCCCGGTGCTTCCGGGACTTCCTGGCCGGGGTCAAGACCGGGGCCGGTATGCCGACCTCCGTTTTCCCAATCGATGGTAATACCCTCGTGGACGTGGTCGAGCTGATCGACCAGACTACCGGTGGATTCTTCGGTCTTCGGAACCGCCGGGTCTGGTGGTTCTGTTTCGGTGCCGGGTGCAAAGAATTCTTCAAGTGAGAAGTCATCGACGCCGATATCTTGGCGGTCCCAGTCGAAAACCAGCGACAGAAACCCGATGAGTAAGAATCCGAACGCCAGGATACCGATCCCATTGAGGATAATGCTCAGCGGACCCCGACGACGTCGTGGCGGCGAGTGGTGCTCGGATCCGGGGTATGCGTGGTCAAAATATGGTTGGTACCGTGATTCATCGCTGGGATGGTGCGGGGAATGCACCCAGCGTGGGTCGTATCGCGGGTCCTGGGGCCTGTATATCGGATCCGGTGGGCCCGGGCGGTATGGCTCATGGTTGAATGTACCGGGTCCGTACGGTCCGTAGTCGCCCGGGACGCGATCGCCCGGACCGTATGGTGGGGGTCCGGGCGGTGGTGGCGGACTGTCGGCGCGCTCTTCAAAGCCCTGCCGGTAGTGGTCAGGTCGTTGATCGTCGGGTTCGGGTGACGATCCGGGGTCAGAAGAGTGCTGGTAGTTCACGCCGGGTAGTTTTCTCTGCTGGGTTAGGCACCCAGATGTTCCATGACGTGGTCGTAGTCAGGTTCGGTGGTGATTTCGTCGACGAGCTGGGTGTAGGTAACTTCGCCTGCTGGGTTGGCGACCACGACGGTGCGCGCGAGCAGACCCTTCATGGGTGAATCGGCCAGTTGGACGCCGTAGTCTTCACCAAAGGTGGAACGGAATGCCGATGCAGCGCGTGCACCTTCGATGCCTTCGGTTTCAAAGAAGCGAGCTTGAGCGAACGGCAGGTCTTTGGAGATGTTCAGCACCACGGTGTTGTCCAAGTTGCCTGCGCGTTCGTTGAATTTGCGCACACTGTTGGCACACACGCCGGTGTCGAGTGACGGGAAGATGTTCAACAGCAGCCATTGGCCTTCATAATCGGACCGCGTGACTTCGGAGAGGTCGGTGCCAACCAAGGTGAATTCTGGGATAGTCGATCCGACGGCTGGGATATCGGCGACGATGTTAACGGGGTTACCTTTTAAATGCGTTTTGGACATGCCTCTACTGTATGCGTCAGCGGCGGGTTTTATCGACGGCTGTTCGCCCGACAGTGCAAAACTCTGGTTATCGCCCATAGTGTGATGGCGGTTCGGGGAGCCCGAAGATTCGGTCGAAGGCCCAGGCATAGACCGCGGTGTAGATCAAAAAGAAGATCAGCAATCCGATTTCTAAAATGAAGGCCTCAAGCAGGCTCACCCCAAGGATCCAGGCAATCGCCGGCACCAGCATGGCCACCAGACCGCCTTCGAATAATACGGCGTGGGTGACGCGCATGTACCAGGGGCGGTGTGTGATTTTGATGCGGCGCTCAAAAGCTTCAAAGCCCCAATTGAAGATGAGGTTCCAGGTCAGGGCGACCGTTGAGGAGACGAGGCCAACAAGGAAGGACGAACTTGAATCGTTGCCAAGCAGCGCGAGAATAAGCGTTGTAAACCCAACCGCCAGGATTTCAAACACCACCGCATAGGTGATGCGCCGCATCAGCGGGGACGAAAACACGCGGCGGCCGATGAGTGCGTCGCGTCCGCCCGGTCCGACCGGGACCTTGGGGATGGCAGGGGCAAGTTCTTGTTGGGTTGTCACATCGCTAGGGTATCAAAACCGCGTCGCTGCACATCACGTGCTCGTCACGGGCACAATTGGGGTTAGGCGTCGTAGCGCCCGGCAATGTAGTAATCGATGGTTTCGGTGAAGAGTTTGGGCTGTTCCGAGTGCACCCAGTGACCCGCATTGCGGATCTGGATTTTTCGGGTGACGGGGAAGAGTTCGCGCATGACCACACTGGCCTCGTCGTTGATGTAGTCCGATTCGGCGCCTTTGACCCACAACACCGGATGGTCATCATAGGTTTGTTCGACAGCCGGAAAATCTACGACGGTGGCAAGGTTGTCGTAGAGCATCTGGATATTGGGCTGCCACATGAAGCCGTCATGCTCGTCGCGGATCAGGTTTTGTAATAAGAAGCCGCGCACACCGGCGTCGTCGATATCTGTTTTGAGCTTAGCGTGGGCATCACGGCGCGACGTGACCTGCGATAGGTCCAGTTTCAGCAGCGTACCCAAGAGATGTTCAAATTCGCTGGCCGAAGAGTTGACCGGCGAAATGTCTTCGATGATCAACCCGGCGGTCAGGTCGGGGTGGCGCAGCGCCAGCAGCATCGCGACTTTCCCGCCCATCGAGTGGCCCAGGATCACGGCTGGTTCGTCTCGACAGAAATCTCGACGAAGTTCGTCTGCGACCAGATCAGCCATGTGGATATAGTCAAAATTTTCGGTCCAGCACGAGGCCCCGTGGTTGGGCAAGTCCACGAGCAGGGAGGTCGTCGTGTCTTGAAGACCTCGAGCGATGGTCGTGAAGTTTTTCCCGCGCCCCATAAGGCCATGAAAAAATACGACCCGCCGTGGTCCGCCCTCTAGCACTTCAGTATGGATGCGACCGGCTGGATCCGAACAATTCATCATGTCCCTCAGCTTAGTAAAGACGCCGAAGGCTGCCCACCGTGGCCTTCACGCAGGCGACACAAACCCCGGTACGGCTCAGCGGTGCGGGCAAGCACTAGTTGGGGTCGGCTGCATGCGCCAGGGCGAGTTCTTCGGCTTGCGCTTTTTTATTGCGTGAACTGTTGACTATGCCCATGATGAATAACCCGCCGGCGATGACCACACTACTCAAGCCGATCAGCACACCGTGCAGCGCGGTGTTGCTCATCTGGTAACTGGAGCCATCGCTGACGATGGCCTCTTGTCGGCACTGAATAATATAGGTGCCTTGGCGGGCTTCAAAATGGGTGAAGATCACATGATGCAGGCCCGGCAGGTGATAACCTGCGGCGGCGGCTTGGGACTCGGTGACCTGCTGCGACGAAGTATTCGACATGACCGGATGTCCATCTGGGTCGGTGATGTCGCACTGTTGCATTTTATCTGTGACCGAGGGTTCCTCATCACGATAGTAGAGCGAGAGGATCGTATATTTGGCGCCCTCAAGTTCAATTGAGGACGCCTGTGGTCCCACGCGCACCCCGGTCTCGAAGGCATCGGCATAGGATTCTCCGACGTCGGAGAAGGTGTTCATAATACCCGAGACCGTGATCGCGATGGCGGTCACCAGACCCAGTACCCCCACGACGATGCTGGCCAGAATATACCCGGCCACGGGACGTCGAAAGGAATCGGCGGTCTGATGTTGGGGCGTCTGGATCACGCGGACGACCCCGGATAATACGGCTGTTGTCCTTGACCATAGCCAGGGTAGGCACCGCCACCGTAGGGCGGGTGTTGCTGCCGTTTCGATTTAGAACGCCGTACCAGACCAATGATGGTCAGCACTGCACCGACTAAAAAGAGCAATCCTGCCAGGAGCAGGCTGACCCCGACGCCGATCAGACCGCCAAGCGGCAACGAACCGCCCAGCGCAACCGGGTAGTCGGTGCAGGAGATTTCATACACACCATCGGCGGTGGATTCAAAGGACTGGATGGCCTGATAGGACAAGTCATTGACTGACATGTTCAGATCTGCCGAACGATTGGTGATGTCATTGCCGCGTTCGTCAGTCACCGAGCAGCTGGCACCTGACATGATGTCGGGGTTTTGATAAATAAACCACTGGTTATCTCCCAGCCCATCGACTGTGACATGTTCTTCAATGGAATACGTCGAGGAGGCGAACTCTTCGAACTTACCGAACGAGGAAATGGACAAGGCCACCACGGCGATAATGCCGCCTATGATGCTGACCCCGATCAGGATCAACCCGGCGATGAGCATGCGGGTGCCCGGACGTCGGTTGCGTTGCGGCGACGATGAAACACGAGCGGACTGATATGGGCTAGGTGGCGGTGGTGTATACGACATGGATTCCTTCAAGGGCTGTGGTGATCTTTCTAGTGTGCCAGATGCCGTGCGAAAGCACGAAAAATTGTGTTCGCCCCAGGGCATCACACCTGATCAGCAGCGTATACCAACTCAGGGCCTGCATGCGCCAGTCGCATCGACGATCTGTACACTCGCTATCCCTCGCCTTGGAGGTGGAGCCGTTTTCCCTGCCAACGCTGGCGCAACCACCGGTCGTGCGTGGCAACGATGACCGTCCCCGGGTAGTCCTGAATCGATGCTTCCAGTTCGGTGACGAGCAGCAACGACAGATGGTTGGTTGGCTCATCCAGTACGAGCACCTCTGGTGGAGTGGCAAGTAGGACTGCTAAATCTAAGCGATGTTGTTGGCCAACGCTCAACGTTATAAGGGGCCGATTTTCATCACGAGAACTCAGTAAGCCAAAGGTCGACAGCGGAACGACTGCAGCACGTTCAACCCCCACGGTCTGTTCATACACTGCACGGGCTGTGTGGTTGGCCACCTCATCCCAGGTACTTTCTTGACGAAGCATCCGGTAGGTCAGCTCCGCCACACGCTCTACTCTGCCGCCGGTGGGTGCCAGTGTTCCTGCCAGTACCTCCAGGAAGGTGGTTTTGCCGCTGCCATTGGCGCCGGTGATCAGCAGATGTTCACCCTGACTGATAGTGAGCGAGACCGGTGCGAGCCGTCCTGCTACCGTGACGTTTTTGGCGCGAATCAGCGCCTCGTCCGCTGCCGCCGCGGTGGCCGTATCTGGCATAGCGACCTGCAGCCCTTGAAATGCGAGTCGTTCAGGTGGCCGGACGATCTGATGTTGTTCAGCTTCGGAGAGCCGGGAGCGGGCATCATTGACTCGCCGGGCCACGACTTTTGCGTTTCGGTCAGCATGATATTTCTTAGCTATCCGGCTTTCGGTGCGCGGCTTCCAATCACTGTGACCCACGATTTGGCGCTCATCTACGGCGGCGCGCAGGCGTCTGATCTCTGCTTGTTCTTGATCATATTGATGTTGCCAGCGCTGCCGTGCCGCCAATTGGAACGTCAAGTAATCCGAATACGTGCCACTAAAACGTGTGACGCCTTCACTGAAGAGTGCCTCGTCGGTGGTCTGCTCGGCGACTGCTCGAGGTGCCGGATCTAAATCCAGAATGGACACCACCGTGTCGTCCAGAAATGCCCGGTCATGACTGACCATGATCACCGGGCCGTGCCATTGGGATATCACCGTCGCCAGATATCCCAACGCTGTATCATCCAGGTGATTAGTTGGTTCATCTAAGAGAAGGATATCCGGGGTCGACAAGAGCAGACTGGCCATCGCCAGACGGGCGCGTTGGCCTCCCGAGAGTTGGCCAACAGGTTTGTCACGGGCTAATTCGCCCAGGCCGAGTCCATACATTGTGGTTTCCACATGCGCCTCAATCCCCCACGCTCCGAGACGTTCGGCGACCTCGAGGGCGGCAGTATAGTCATTCAGCGCACCTGAGGCTTCCGGTGTTTCGGCTATGGCTTGTGCCGCATCCACCACCTCGGCTTCTGCGGAACGTAAGCGTGCTACCGCGCGTTCGAGGACAGCTGTCACAGTGAGTGCGTGCGGAAACTGCGGTTGCTGGTGAAGCAGCCCGATGTGCAACGCATCGCCATGCGAGGCCAAGATATCCACGCTGCCGGCATCGGGCAGCAGTTCACCGGCCAGGATGCGCAGCAAGGTGGTTTTGCCAGAACCATTCTCGCCAATGATGCCGACCCGATCTTGGTGAGCCACTGTGAAAGAGATGTTGCTCAAGACACGGCGGTCGGCAAAGGACTTGGAAATTCCAGTGACTTTTAGGTGCGTAAATGGTGTAAAACTCGACACAATGATTCCTGCGATAGGACATTCCCCGCCGGGCTATGGCCTCTGACGCGGGGCGGAACAGGATCATTTCTTCATGCCGGATATGCTATTGCACCCTTTCCGCTCGGGCAACCTCAAAAGGTCACGTATATCAATCGGTCTGTCATAAGGTAACCATGATGTTGCCGCCGGAGTCCGGCTTGGGAGGTCCTAGCGGGTACCAAGAGTGCCCGGTGACCTCCATAATCTTCCACGACGAACGATCGATCCAGAGGCACGTCGATCGAAAACTACTGCGTCCGGAAAACGCTGCGTGGCCCAAAATGATCGGGGCTGGCTTCTTGCCAAGCGCGTCGCCATTGTGCGGGTGGATCATTATACAGTTGCCCTGGTTCCAGCCACTCATAGAGCTCTGCGTAGGACGCGCTTTTGCCTTCGGCCAGGTTACGCCGGAGCATTTCCGGATGCAGGTCCTCAGGATGTTGAACACCAAGAGCGGCCATGACCCGCAGCGCTTCTCGTACCGTATTGCGCTGATAGTTGTAGACGTATTCAGTCTTCGTCGGTACGTGAAGTGCTCGTTGTCGGCGTTTATTTTGCGTCGCAACACCCACCGGACAGGTATTCTCTGCACACCTCATGGCTTGAATACATCCAAGAGCCATCATCATGGCGCGCGCTGAGTTCAGGTAGTCGGCGCCTTGAAGCAGCCTTCGAACGATATCACTGCCTTCGGCTATCTTTCCGGCAGCACCAACGCGAATCCGATCCCGTAGCCCGGCCCCGACCAGTGCATTGTGGACCGTCATGAGACCCTGGGTTAGTGGCATCCCAATGTAGTCTTCGAATTCCACCGGGGCTGCTCCGGTCCCACCCTCTGAGCCGTCCACAATGATGAAGTCCGGGGCCGTACCAACTTGATGAATCGCTTTACAAATCGCCAGCACGTCGCGTTTTGAAGTCACGCACAGCTTGAATCCAGCGGGCTTTCCACCGGAGAGCTCACGCATCGTGGCGATAAATTCGATGAGTTCTACTGGAGTAGAAAACACCGTGTGATATGGCGGACTGATACATTTTTTATCTCGCGGGACACCTCGGATCTCAGCGATCTCTTCAGTGATTTTAGCTTGTGGCAGTACCCCACCAATGCCGGGTTTGGCACCTTGACTCAGTTTCAGTGACACCATTTTGACGACACCCATGGAAGCCCGCTCAGTAAATTTCTGCGGGTCAAATTCCCCAGCTTCTGTGCGTGCACCGAAGTATGCTGTACCGAGCTCCCAGACTAAGTCCCCGCCCCCGGCCAAGTGGTGCGGTGAAATTCCGCCTTCTCCGGTGTCATGAGCGAACTGGCCTTTGGCTGCTCCGGCGTTGAGTGCCTGAATTGCATTGGCCGATAACGACCCATAGCTCATCGAAGATACATTGAGCAGGGCCATGTCATAAGGTTGTGTGCACTCTGGACCGCCCACCCGGATCCGTGGCGGGGTGGACAGCGATGTGACCGGGGTGATCGAATGGACAAACCATTCTTTGCCTTCTGCGGTGATATCGTGCACCGTACCGAAGGACTCTTCACCCTTATCATCCCGGGAACGAGCATAAATCAGTTCACGCGCGGTTCGATCAAAGGGGCGCCCGTCCCAATCGCGTTCGATGAAGTACTGCTGAATTTCTGGACGGATCTTTAACAGTAGGCTTCGTCCGTGTCCAATGAGAGGATAATTGCGTAGTACGCCGGATCGTTTCTGTAACAGATCGTAGGTGACGACGGCGCCAAGACCAAGCGCTGCCGAAGCGCCTCCCACCATTTTGCCAAGCGGTTTTTTCGAAGTGCCAGTCCTGAACCATTTCTTGAACATCGGTCACACTTTCTTCTGAAAAGCACCCCGCAACGATCGTTGCTCTGGGGCTACCGCTTACACATCGCTGCAGGCCCCGGCTTTGAGCCACGTACGGCCGCAGTCTTCTGGTGTAACGAGTCTACGACTGCGCATGACTGATGCATAGACCTTCCGCGGCACGAAGACGTGGCAGCGATCAGTACTCTGAGCGTTGGGGAAGCCAAATCCAACCTTCGATCTGTGCTGTTGCACGATAACCCTCGGGTGGCCCCTCGCACCGGCCACCAAGAATTTGATGACTGACTAAGCCTGCCACAACGGCGTCCAACGCGTTATCATTTGCGACCACCAGTGCTGCATAGCCCCTCCAGTCCAGGGCCGGGAATTGCTGGGTCAATCCGGTGATGATCTGCTGTCGTATCGCGGTACGTTGTGGTCCCTTATACCCTGTGTGGGGTAATCCCCAGCGATACAGCGCTGCTGCCGGATACACCTCGGCGACTACACCCGACCCATCTCTGCTGACATCGATCTGTTGTTCACGCAGCCGTGCTTCGATCCCAGCCCAGCGGAATGCAGGATATGCAATCAGGTTGGCTGACACGCTTAACGGCGTGAGCCCGGTTGCCCGGTGGACTTCACGGTCCGTGACGCGTAACGCCAACTTCCGACGCCAGTCAGGACCGGTCGTCGCCGGTGGCCGGAGGGCCTTCTTGGCATGGTCTTCGATAAAAATGGCAAAAGGCCGTGGCCAGCCGAAGGGCACATCCACGCCGGTGTATTCGACGTGTCGAACCGTTTCGATAATGTGCTCATCGACCACACCCAACACCACAGACTCAAGCGTGATCCGCGTGCCGTCATCGTGCAGAATTGCCAAACCCGTGTTCTTTGGCTCTGCAGCTAGATCGACACCACACACTCGCATGCCCCTACCGTAGTCGATCAGGAATATGGTCTCGAAACCCCACCAACACGCCCCACATCGCCGCGAAGCTCAGCTGCGTTAATCGATGAACAATATCGAACCCTTCGACGTCAGCATTTCGTTCTCGAACCACCATGTAGGAGGGCTGTTGTGAGGTAGTGAATCGCCAAGAGCGACATGAGGTTCGGATCGACTCTGACATATTGTGGCTCTCACATGCACCTATGCGCCACCTAACAAACCCGCGAATTACTTGATTTCACTTGATTTGCCGCCGTAAGGTTGCAATGTTCCCGGTCTGTGACGGTACGGAATAGCTTCAACCACTTTCGTTATCGGAGCTGGCCGCCCCTATTCACCTTCAACGAGAGGAATGTCATGGCTGGTGCCGTGGGATCTTCCGATGCTCAAGCTGCAGCACGACCCGACCCCGGGGCGAGCACAACGCAGCAGACCCCACCGGAGAAAACAAGATATTCACCGGTCAACAAACCGGTTTTCTTCACCTCTGCCGCGCTGATCGTCGCGTTTGTGCTGTGGGCCTGGCTATTACCTGCTCAAGCCGAAACCGTCATCTTCGGCACCATGGACTGGGTTGCTACCAACCTCGGTTGGTATTACGTGTTGACCGTGACCATCGTGGTGGTCTTCGTCCTGGTGGTCGCGCTGACCAAGGTGGGTCGCGTCAAAATGGGACCCGACCATTCCAAACCACGCTTCAACTTATTCACGTGGGCATCCATGCTGTTTGCCGCTGGCATCGGTGTGGATCTCATGTTCTTCGGGATCTCCGGTCCAGCAACGAACTACCTCACACCGCCTGAATCCGCCGGGCTATCTGATGAAGCCGCACGCATGGCCCCTCTGTGGACGATGTTCCATTACGGTATCCCCGGCTGGGCGCTCTATGCGCTCATGGGGATGGGCATCGGCCTATTTGCTTACCGATACCATTTGCCGCTGAGTATTCGGTCAGCGCTGGCGCCGATCTTTGGTAAACGGATCAAGGGTATCCCCGGCCATGCCGTCGATGTCGCCGCCGTGCTGGGCACTATCTTCGGTATCGCAGTGTCTCTGGGCATCGGCGTGGTCTTCTTGAACTATGGGTTGTCCTATATCTTTGGCATCCCACAATCGATGGCCGTTCAGATTGCCCTGATGGTCCTGGCCGTTGGCATCACGATCATCTCCACGGTCACCGGTGTCGATAAAGGGATTCGTCGACTGTCCGAACTCAACGTCATCTTGTGTATCGTGTTGATGATCTGGGTCCTGTTTTCAGGCAACACCCCGCAATTGATGAACCAGCTGATCCAAAATACCGGCGATTTCTTCTCCCGGTTCCCCTCCATGATGATGAACACTTTCGGCTACACCGCCGGCAGCCCTGACTACCCCGCGGCTGATTGGATGAAGGACTGGACACTGTTCTTCTGGGCTTGGTGGATCGCCTGGGCAGCCTTCGTTGGGCTCTTCCTCGCCCGCATTTCTCGCGGCCGCACCCTGCGTCAGTTCGTCTTAGGGGTGCTGCTGATTCCGTTTAGCTTTATCCTGCTGTGGATCTCGATCTTCGGTAACGGTGCCTTGGAGTTCTTTCGGGCCGGCGATGAGACCTTCCTCAACGAAGCCATCAGCCTGCCAGAGTCCGGGTTCTTCACCCTGCTGGCACAATTCCCCGGTGCGACATTTAGCATCGGGTTGGCCGTAGTCACCGGTCTGTTGTTCTACGTGACCTCGGCGGATTCCGGGTCGCTGGTCATGGCGAATCTGACGTCGAAACCCTCCACCGATGACTCCGACGGCGCCCCCTGGTTACGGATCTTCTGGGCGGTTGTTACCGGCGCACTGACCCTGGCGATGTTGTTCATCGAGGGGGTCTATACGCTCCAGGCGGCCACGGTGATGATCGGGCTGCCATTTTCCATTGTGATTTATTTGATGATGTACAGTCTGTTTAAGGTTTTACGGACCGAACGACAAAGCATTGATTCCAAGAGGGCAATCATGCCCGGAGTCCTTTCAAGTCTTCGCGACACCACAGGACGCCCTTCGTCGACCTGGCGTCAACGCCTCGCACGGCGCATGTCCTGGGCGACTGCTGAACAAGCTCGCGATTTCATGAATAATGTGGCAACTCCTGCGGTCGAAGAAGTCGCAGCAGAACTTGCCAAACTCGGTGCTGATGTGACGTGCCAACGAGGCGAGCACCCGGAGTATCCAATCCCCTCGGTCGATCTGATGGTGCACTTCACCGACCAGGACGAATTCAAATACCAGCCCTATCCGGTCGCTTACAATGTGCCAAACTATGCGCACAACATTTCTGCTGTGTCTGAGGTGTACTTCAAAGTCGAAGTCTTCAACCTTACCGGCTCCCAGGGCAAAGACATCATGGGCTTTACCAAAGACCAGGTCATTTCTGACATCCTGGATGCCTATGACGCCCACATGATGTACATGTCCATGATTGGTGATAAGGGATCACCGTCCAGCGTGGTCGAGGCCGATATCCCAGATGAATGGACCGACAGCGACCAAATCCATACCCCAACCAGCACCATACCGATCGTGCCAGCGCAACCAGCTGGCCAGCAAACTTCCACAGAACACGGAGAAGCTCCAAATGACCGCTAACACAGTGCAAACGCTTTTCATCGACGGCCAGTGGACCCCAGCCTCCGACGGCGGGACCCGCACCATCTACTGTCCCGCAGACGGCAGTGAGGTCGGGGTGGTCTCAGAAGCCACAGCCGAAGACACCGAACGCGCCATCATGGCGGCCCGGAAATCCTTCGAGTCCGGCGTGTGGGCTGACCGTCCAGCCGTAGAACGTGGCGACTTCCTGCTCGAGGTCGCCGATGAACTCGCCGCACGCAAAGACGAATTCGCCCGTGCCGAAGCCCTCGACACCGGCAAGCGCCTCGTCGAAGCCGAAGGCGATATGGACGACATCGTTTCAGCCTTCCGGCACTTTGGCAAAATCGCCGACCACTACCCGGGTCGTCTCGTGGACGCCGGCGACCCCGCCGTGATCTCGCGGGTCGTCTACGAACCCATCGGCGTGGTGGGCATGATTACCCCGTGGAACTTTCCGCTGCTGCAAGCCTCCTGGAAGATTGCCCCGGCACTGGCCGCTGGCAACTCCTTTGTGCTCAAGCCCGCTGAGCTAACCCCACATACCGCTTTGTTAATGGTCGAGGTCCTGGATGATCTCGGCTTGCCCGCAGGGGTGGCGAACGTGGTTCTGGGCGACGGCGGCGTCGTAGGCGCCCCACTGTCCAGCCATAAAGAAGTCGACCTGGTTTCATTCACCGGTGGGCTCGACACCGGTCGAATTATCGCTCGCTCCGCCGCCGAGACCGTCAAGGACGTCGCCTTGGAGCTCGGCGGGAAGAACCCGAATATCATTTTCGCCGATGCTGACTTCGAAGCCGCGGTCGACAACGCGCTCAACGCCGGGTTCTTAGACTCCGGACTGGTATGTTCCGCAGGCACTCGACTGATCATCCAAGACACCATCGCCGAAGATTTCGTCACTGAACTGGTGCGACGTGCCGAGAACATCATCATGGGTGGACCCTTCGATGAAAACGCCGAAACCGGTCCGCTGATCTCTGAAGAGCACCGCGATAAAGTCACCGACTACGTCAACCGCGGGGTAGAGGCCGGCGCCCGATTGCGCGTTGGTGGAAACTGGGGCGGTGAAGAACACCGGGACGGATACTTCTATGCACCAACCGTATTAGATCAGTGCACCGCACAGAACCCCGCCGTCATCGAAGAAGGCTTCGGTCCTGTCATTACCGTGGAGACTTTCAGCACCGAAGAAGAAGCCATCGCGATTGCCAACGACACCGACTACGGCTTGGCCGGTGCGGTGTGGTCTTCAGACTCCGGGGTCACCAACCGGGTGTCTCGCAAACTGCGCCACGGCACCATCTGGATCAACGACTACCACCCATACCTGCCACAGGCTGAGTGGGGTGGCTTCAAACAGTCCGGTATCGGCCGTGAACTCGGCGTGACCGGTCTAGAAGAGTACACGGTTTCCAAACACATTTATGAAAACACTGAGCCAGCAGTATCCGGCTGGTTCCCACAAAAAGATGCCAACTAACCCGACGGACGAATGGAGTAGAACGTGACAACAACGAATTACGACTATCTGGTAATTGGTGGTGGCTCTGCCGGTGCAGTAGTCGCAGCTCGGCTGAGTGAAGACCCAAATGTCACCGTCGCCATGCTAGAGGCTGGTCCCACCGATATTGATAAACCAGAAGTACTCCAGCTCAACCGCTGGCCCGAACTACTGGAATCCGGCCTGGACTGGGACTACACGATCGAAGAGCAAACAAGCGGCAACTCATTTATGCGTCATTCCCGCGCCAGAGTGCTGGGTGGGTGTTCTTCGCATAACTCCTGTATTGCCTTCCACCCGCCTGCAGAAGACATGGACCTGTGGGAAGAAATGGGTGCCGAAGGCTGGAACGCCGAAACCATCCTGCCGTTGATCAAGCGGCTGGAAACCAACGATAACCATGACGAGCACAACGGCACCGACGGTCCCGTCGAACTGATGAACATCCCCAAGACCGACCCGTTAGGCAACGCCTTATTAGAAGCCTGCGAAAAACAGGGCATCCCAACGGTGGAGTTTAACAATGGCACCACCGTGGTCAACGGTGCCGGGTATTTTCAGATCAACTCGAAGAAGGACGGCACACGCGCATCCTCGTCGGTGTCGTATCTGCACCCCATTATGGATCGGGAAAACCTGGACATCCTGACCGACCGCTGGGTCACCCGTATCCTCTTCGATGACGAGAACCGAGCCACAGGGGTCCAATACCTCGGTAACGCATTCGACCGGCTAGCCACGCTGGAAGCCAACAAGGAGGTGATCCTCTGTGCCGGTGCAATTGATACCCCCAAACTGCTCATGCTGTCCGGAATCGGTCCGGCTGATCATCTCAACGAGGTCGGTATGGAGGTTCGGGTCGACTCCCCGGGTGTCGGTTCCAACCTGCAGGACCACCCCGAAGCAGTGATCTCCTGGGCCTCCAAAGTGGACATGACCCGTGAGGCCACCCAGTGGTGGGAGATCGGGATCTTCTCCCCCACCGAAGACGGCCTGGATCTGCCCGATCTGATGATGCACTACGGTTCGGTACCGTTCTCGATGCATACTCGTCGTCACGGATACCCGCACGAAGATGAATCATTTGCGTTAACCCCAAACGTCACGCACGCCAGATCGCGCGGTACTGTACGGCTGCGCTCGCGTGACTACGCGGATAAGCCTATGGTCGACCCGCGCTACTTCACCGATCCCGAAGGCCACGATATGCGTGTGGCCGTTGAGGGCATCAAACTCGCGCGCAAGATTGTTGCCCAAGAGCCGATGGCCGAGTTTGCTGGGCGCGAGCTCTTCCCGGGTGAAGACGTGCAATCGGATGAGGATATCGCCGAATACGTCAAAAAGACCCACAACACGGTCTACCACCCGGCTGGTAGTTGCCGGATGGGTCCGGTGGATGATGAGATGTCGCCGCTTGATCCACAACTTCGTGTGAAGGGCACCAAGAACCTGCGCGTTGTGGACGCCTCAGCCATGCCACAGCTGACCGCGGTCAACCCGAACATCACCGTGATGCTCATGGGTGAACGCGCTGCCGATCTGATCAAGGCTGATCAGTAAAAATCCCCTCCCCTGTTTGACTGGCCCCTCGAACTACTTCGAGGGGCCAGTGCTTTTTGTACTCAAACTTCCCCGGTTTGGAAAGCTTGCGCGACCCGGTACTGCAGTTTGAGCCACTGCTCTTTAGGCCCCAGGTCGATCGACAGGGTGTGAATCTCAGCAAAGGTGTGTCCGTCGACGCGTTTGACGTGCTGCACCATCGAGCCGGGCAGCAGGTTCATCAATAAAAAACACAGTTGTTGCGGCGCGCCCTCAGGCAATGCGACGGCTACGTTAACAACGGTTGGTTCAACATCGACCGGTCGAGTCATGGCCCGGCGGGCAACGTCTACCCCACCGATCACCGATTGTTGGAAAAACCAGCCGACCAAAAGCACCGTGCCCCAGACTCTGGCTGGCCAGTGCCGAAAAGTTGGGGCCTTGGGTGGCAGCAGCATCAGGCTCAGCCCGGTGACCAGTGCGACGGACATGCCACCGTAGGCAAGATTAGCCGGATCGGCTTTGGATAGTGCCAGCCAGATGCTGGCGAATACGAGGAAGCGCAAGACGGCGCTGAGCAACCAGGTCATGAGTCACCTCCGGCGGACATGAGGCTTAGCACCAGGATAATCGTCAGGACCAGGACCACGGTCGTGCCAAAGCGCGGCCACGGTCGCAAGGCGTGTTCTAGTCGCGTAATGACCCCTCTCAGATGTTCTGCCACCGCCGAAACCGTCGACCTAATACTGGTGCGAACCGCAGTGGAATACTTATGGGCGGTATCCAGGACTGTGCTACCATGATGCACCAGCCGATAAGTCGCACGTTCTTCCACTCTGACCAGGTCACCGGCGAGCACCACAGCCTCGTCTCGCTGACGCTCGGGGAGCCAGTTGACATGCGCTGCCCACCAAAACGCCCCTCCAATCAGCGCACCCAACCCGATGGGCCAGCTAGCATCCCAAAGGGTTTTGACATCCACCCATTGTGGTAGTCCCAGCGGCGACCAGTACGCCCCGATGAACCATGGAACCACAATGCCTGCCGCACAAACGCCCAACCAGCCCAGAAGATCGCCGTCGATAGTACTGTGGGTTTGGCGTTTATCAGTCAGCACGACCCAGGCAAAACGTAATAACAACAGTGTCGAGCCGGTCGCCACAAACGCAAGAAAGTACTCCAGTCCCATCCCGGCGATGGTGAGTCCTCCGACGGCGTCTTTGGAAACGTATTTGCCCAGCCCGCCCGAGGTAACCGGGGCTCCGGCGACGGCCAGACCCGCTCCACACATGCCGACGGTCACGATCACCCCGGCAGCACCTCGTCCGTAGCATTTGATCACCGGCACCCCAAGGAATAACGCCCCTTTGGCAAGGCCATGGTGGACGGCATATAACACGGCAGCATCAATCGTGTCTTGTGCCAGGTTGACGTCAATCAACCCGGCGGCGATTAGTGCGCCGATGAAACCCATCTGCGAGATGGTCGAATAGGCCAGCACCACTTTGGCATCGTGTTGCAGTACACCAACGATGACGGCCGCGAATGCGCCCAGCAGGGAGAGCACCAGCAGGATACAGCCGAACAGCTCGACCGTGGTGTGGAATTCGGCGACCGGATCTTGCATCGGAAAGAAGCGGAGGTAACCCACCATGCCGGCTTTGACCATGGCGCCAGACAAGACTGCCGACGCCGCCGGCGGTGCAGCAGGGTGTGCCAGTGGCAGCCACACGTGCAGCGGCACGGTACCGAATTTGATACCAAAACCGATCAACAGCAGGGTCAGTATCAGGCCGATATAGGGCGATTCCACGACAGCCTGCGGTGCGTCGACCAGCAGCATGCCCCCGGCGTGCACGGTGAGAAATAGTCCGGCTAATAGCGCCGTCTCGGAGATCACGGTCATGACGAGATAGATGCGCGTAGCCCGATAGGCTTTGGCCGTGCGATAGTGCACGACCAACCCAACTGCCGAGAAACTCATGATGGCGAAACACAGGTAGAAACTCACCGCATCAGCGGCTAAGTACACTCCGATGTTGCCCGCATAACTGACCAGTAGGAATGCTGCCAACGTTGCGGCGTGGGTTTCGGCGCGTTCCGGTCGCGTCCAGACGATTGAGATCAGCGCGCCCCCGTAGAGCAGTACCGAGATCAGCACCAGGCTCCGGGAAATATCATCGACCGCCATGGTGAGGCCGTATAACACCCAATCCACGGACAGCTGACTGCCGGGGGCGGCTATCGTCATGAAGACAGCCGGAAGCACCGCAACCGGTGCCAAGACGGCAACACGGCGGCGCATGTTATCGCGTGCCGGTGGTGCCAGCATGCAGGTCAGCGGAATAAGTGCGGTTACCAGCACCGGTAGCAGCAGACTTGTGCTAATCCACATTTGCAAACACCCCTTCGCTAATCTGTTCGGCAATATCCAGGGGTGCGAACGGGAGATTAGCGCCAAAGCCCATTGCGAGCACGAATCCTGCGGTGATCATCGTCGGGGCGAGCATGAACTTGGGTTCGACCACGGCCTTGCCCTCGGCGTCGTCGGGAGTAAAGAACCACATGCGATAGATCATGGGCAAAAAGTACATGGAGTTCATCAGTGACGAGGCCAGCAGCACCGCCACCACCCACTGATTGTCTGAGTCCAGGGCGCCCAAGCCGAGCTGCCATTTGGAGATGAACCCGGCGGTTGGTGGGATACCGATCATCCCCAGTGCCCCGATGGTGAAGGCTGCCGAAGCCCAGGGCATCCGATAGCCCAAACCGCGGGTGTCTTTGACGTTATCGACGTCGATGGTTTCTTTGAAGAGCCCCGCGCAGAAGAATAAGGTGATTTTCATGATCCCCTGGTGGACCAGGTGCACGATGCCTCCGGCGGTTCCCGCAACGGTTGTGAGGCTTAGACCCAACACGACATAGGACACCTGGGAGACGGTCGAGTATGCCAGGCGCTTTTTCAGGTCGGTGTGCCGCAGGGCCTGATATGACCCGTAGAGGATGGTCACGCTGGCGACGATCAATAACGGTTGCAACAGGCCCAGATCGCGGGCGACCTGGATCCCGTAGACGTCGTCGACAACGCGCACGATCCCGTAGACCCCGGCCTTGACTACAGCCACGGCGTGCAGCAGGGCCGAAACCGGTGCCGGGGCAACCATGGCTAGCGGTAGCCAGCCGTGTAGGGGTACCAGGGCGGCTTTGACACCCAGGCCGCCGATCAACAGGATAAAGATGATGATCGCAATGTGCGGGGATGCCTCGGCTAGAGCATCGACGCCTTCGGCACCCCCGGATTGGAAATCTGCTTTTCCTGCGTAAATGGTCAGCCAGATGACGCCGATGAGCAGCATGAGGCCGCCGGTGAGCGTGTAACGCAGGTAAGTGCGGGCCGCGCGGATGGCCTCGGGAGTACCCCAGTGAGCCACGAGCGGGTACGTGACCAGGGTCAGCGTTTCGTAGAAGACCAAAAAAAGTGAGGAGGTTGCCGGAAAACGAGATGCCCACGGTCGCGGTGACGCACAGACTAAAGAAGCCAAAGAACCGGCTTTGGTGAGGGCGGCCGCTCAGATACCCCAGCGCATAGATTGTGGTCAGCAGCCACAGTACTGAGGACAGGGCGGCAAATAGTAGTGCGAGGCCGTCGACTCGCAGCACCAGGTCGATGCCGGGCGCAAACGGGATGGCGACTTGGGGGTTGACGCCTTCTACGAGCACGAGTGGAAAGAGGCTAGCTACCAGGCAGACCTTGATGGCCGCGACACTCAGGTTCACGCTGGCTCGCAATTTGTGGGCGTGTTCGGGCATCGGGAAGATGGCCACGGCTGCGCTAAGGGACAGCAGCAGCATGATCGCAGGGATCCAGGACAATAGGGCGGTCACGAGTCAGTCACCCCGGTTTCCACGAGGTCAAAGAGCGGGGCGCCCAGAAAGCCGGTGACAAGGGTCAGCAGTCCTAGGATCAGCGGGGCAGCCTGTGCTGCGACCGAGATGTCAGGGCGAACGGGTGCGGGACGTTCAATGTCTTCGCCCTCGGGACCTTTTTCCATCAGCAAGGGGGCAACCGCGCGCAGCAGATACGCCGCAGACAACAAGGTTGCTATCACGATGACAGGCAACAGCCAGTAGTGCCCGGCCGCCAACCCCGAACTGGTGAGCTGCCATTTGCCGCTGAAAGCCAGCGAGAACGGTAGGCCCGCCAGGCCGATCGAGGCCAGTCTCATGGTCATGACCAACAGCGGATGCGTACGTGCCACGCCGTGCAAGGCATAAATCTCGTCGGTATCGTAGCGTTCTTTGAGATACCCGGCGACCAAAAACATCGCGGCCTTGGCTAGCCCATGGCCAACAACCAGACCCACGGTTCCGGCCGGAAAGATAACAGCACACCGGTCACGCCGTGGTCCACCGGTAAATGAGTCAACGCCTCACCCAGTTCGGCTTCCCACAGTGGTAGCTGGTGTTCAGCTCGCAGCCAGATATTTGCGATCACGAATATCGATATCGCACCGGAGCCAACCCCGGTCAGGGCGCCCAGCCACAAGGGAAGCTTGTCACGCTGTCGACGTATTTGTGCGCGATGAGCTCGCTGGGAGGTTGGCGAGGCCGCCAGGATCACCAGCACGGCGCTGAGAATCCCGCTGCCAAGGGCGGCTTCGGCCAGGCCGACATCCAAACTGCCTAACCTTAGCCACACGAGACTGAAGATCACTCCGAGTCCAAGACATGCCATCACTTGGGTTTTGCGTGATCGTTGCACTAAGGTGAGCACGACGATCAGTAGGATTGCTGTGCCCAGGGCGATGTCAATGGCCGTGACCGTCGAGGTCATGAAGTATCCCCACCTAACGGTGTGGTGATTTCTCGTTCACCTTCTGCCATGACTCGTGCGGCCAGCGAGGTAGACAGCAACGCCAATAGCCACGTCACGAACAGCATGCTGGCCACCGACCAGCTTGCGAGGTGAAGGGCGACACCCGCGAAAATCATGCCGAGTCCACGGTTGTCTGCCTTCGTCAGGGCATGAAGCTGGCTTCGGATATCAGGAAACCGGATGAGACCGATCGTGCCGGCCGTAAAGAAGATCCCGCCGCCAATGAGCAAGACGGCTACTACAAGATCATTGACCATGTGCATCACCTTTTTTGGTGGGCACTGTGGTGCGGGTCAGCATAATTCGCATGACCACGGGGAGGACGGCCAGCCCCATGAGTACCAGACTCAGGTCGACAAAACGCGACGGCTCTTCGGCATAGACCACAGCAATCATCGCGGCGATAGCAGCCCCGCTAGTGCCGGTCAGCAAGACGACCAACAGCCAACTGTTTCCTGTGGTGCGGTAACCCATCACGCCCATTGCCGCGACCAGATTGAACAGCAGCACAATACACATGACAATCATGATGACGTCCAGCACGGCTGCCTCCTGACGACAAGCGTTAGGGTTTTGGCGGTCTGTTCTATTGTGACGAGCACGAGGTGTGACGTCTAGGGGTGAGTGGTTGAAATTACGAGAAAATCAATAATTGTCCCCGTGTTCTATAGCTCGTTGACTCGAGTTTTCAGGCGTTGTATTTGATTTCCTTGAGCGTCAAAGTTCTCCGGAACTAACCATTGTTCGAATGCTTGCTGGAGCATTGGCCAATCTTGATCGATGATGGCAAACCAGGCGGTGTCCCTGCTGCGTTGTTTATAGACCATAGCCTGGCGAAACGTTCCTTCATAGGTAAACCCCAGTCGGCAGGCGGCCCGGATGGAGGCCGCATTGAGGCTGTCGCATTTCCATTCGTAGCGCCGGTATCCCAACTCGAACACGTATCGCATCAGTACATACTGCGCTTCGGTCGCAACGCGTGTGCGTTGGCCCGCCGGTGCAAGCATGACCGCACCCACCTCAAGGCAGCCGTGCTCTGGGACGATCCGCAGTAACGCCATCGTGCCGACGGGCAGCTGCGTCACCCGATCAATAATCGCGTAGTGGTGTTGGGTCGCGCTCTGCGCAGCCACGGTTGCCCATGTGGCATAGTCCTGTTGAGTAGCAAACGGGCCGGTTGACATATACGTCCAGTCACGACCATCAGGTGCCTGCGCATAGGCCGCAAATAACGCTGCTGCATGCCGCTTTGGATCGAGACGTTCCAGGAAGCAATAGCGACCGGTAAGCGTTTCGTCACCCGGCATTGCAGGTGGGGTCCAATCCGACAGTGCAGAACCGATAGGTTGGCCATAGGTGTTGACGCGTGGCATAGCTAGTCCCCTTGGTAAATCTGCCGTGTGTTTCACAGTATGACAGCTCATGGGATCGTACAATGTGTAATTCCGTCCTGACTGCGACATTCTTGGGAAGTAAAACATTGGGCCGCAGCGCGTTGACAGATAAGCTTCCCGATGGAGCAGATACCTCGTCTGCCACAAGCGAGGAGCTAAATTCGTGGATCGACCCCAACCAGATGCGACCTGGGATGCCGGAAACATGGGCTGCGGTGAACTCATCGTCAAGCTCAAATTCAAGCTCCGTGACAAGCTTGCAGCCGGAGATATCTTGCAACTCACCGCAACCGATCCCGGCGCCCCAGAGGATATTCCAGCCTGGTGTCGTCTCACTCGCAACCCGCTGATCTACCAAGATCACCCAGCGTATTTCATTCAAGCCAAGGAGCAGTCCTAATGTCCGGTACCGGAAAATTCTGTGTTTCCATCACCCATGCCAAAAATGATACTGATAAAGCAACCGTGGGCTTCGTAGTCGCCAACGCCGCTGCCGGTTCCGACCAAGACACCATGGTCTTCCTTTCCACCGAAGGGGTGCGCCTGGCCCAAGAGGGTTACGCTGACGACATCCACGAAGAAGGTTTTGCTCCACTGGCCGAGCTGATCGGCAACTTCGTTGAAGCCGGCGGCCAAGTCTATGTGTGCGCCCCATGTGTCAAGAAACGTGACATCGACCCAGAAGACCTGATTGATGGGGCAACCGTCGTCGGTGGTGCAAAACTCGTAGAATTCCTCGCCGACGGCACCCCAAGCGTCTCGTACTAAACATTCTGCTGTGTGAAAGGTCCCGTGATGCCCGTGCCCGCCGTGCACCCCTACCCGCCGAAGACCAGTTTCAATGGTGGAGATCTCGATTGTGGCAATGGTTTGCTGCTGTTGATTCGCAAACACATTGACCCGTTGGAACCCGGCGAGCTCTTGGAAATCGTCTCACATGACTCCACGGTCGAAGTGGACCTGCCCTCGTGGTGCCGGCTAACGAAAAACGAGCTCCTCAATGTGCACACCGAACCCGGTGTCTGGCGATTTTTGGTCAGCAAGGGACCTTTCACACCACTAGAAGACGCTGCCCTCCCCACGCAGATCGACAGCCCAGCGACACCGCTTACGCCTTTGAAACTGAAGAAAAAGCGGAAAAAACCACAAATGGCGATCACACAGGAAGTTGTGACGCCCCATATCCCAGACGGCCTGACTAAGCCCACTGATGCACCGAGTATCGAACCGTTGTCCGTGATGAATTTGGGCAGCTGGCCACGGCCACGCTGGATGCTGGAGTCGTTGCATCAACATCTGGAAAATCGTCTCGACGACGCTGCTTTTCAGGCCGATGCCGATGACGCCGTGCAACTTGCTATCGCAGCCCAAGAACGTGCCGGCATTGATGTGGTGACCGATGGTGAACAACGCCGCGACAACTACTCCTCATTCGTCGGGGGCATTTTGCAAAACTGCCAGCTGATCCCCGTCACCGACCTGTTGCCGTATGTCGATGATCCTGATCAGTTCAATAAAGAACTGCAAGCGCTAGATGTACCAGCCGGCGAAGTCCGTCACCCAGCCGTTTTCGGGCCCCTAGGACGCAAAGACCCGCTGACAGTGCACGAAGTGCAATACGCCCAAACCATTGCAACCAAACCGGTCAAAGTCAGCCTACCCGGCCCATATCTGCTGACCCGAACCATGTGGATGGAATGCGTTTCCGACCGCGCCTATCAAGACCGCGAGCAACTCGCCGTCGATATCGTACGCATCCTGCGCGAAGAAATCGCCTACCTGCTGGCCGAAGGCACCATCCTGGTGCAACTCGATGAACCCGTTTTGACCGAAGTACTCTATGGCGAACAAGGCCAGGGTGGGCGCACATTTATGTGTGGCGCCCTCGGCGAGCGCGGTGCCCAGGATGACGAACTGGCCTTCGCCCAGCAGCTGTTGAAGCAAGTGACCGAAGGCTTCCCTACCGACCGCCTGGCGCTCCATGTGTGTCGCGGTAACTGGACCACCGATGAGACATCCGCGCTGACCGGTGGTTACCAACCACTGGTACCACTATTCCGGTCGGTGAATGTGGGCACACTGATTCTAGAGCTATGTACCCCACGGGCCGGTGAGCTCGAAGCGCTTACGGGTATTCGGGATGATCAGCGTATCGGCGTCGGGGTCATCAACCAGAAAGACTCGGCCCATGACACGGTCGATGACGTCATTGCCCGTGCCGAGCGTGCGATTGAACTCTTTGGTTATGATCGGGTGTTACTCAATACCGATTGTGGTTTTGCGACCTTTGCCGATAACCCCATCCAATCGGCTCGTGCAGCCGAACGCGATCTTGGTCTAATCGCCCAGGCTCGGGACCAGCTGCGGGCCGCATACCACCACGGGAGCTGACACCGCGCACTGTCAGCTGCGGCTAAGCATTCAGGCTTCGGGGATTTCGCCTTTTTCTGCGTAGTGCTGCAGTTGCGACCACAAACTCTGGCGCACCTCGACGTTACGATCGGCGACTTCCAGCTGAGTCAGCCGGATCTTGCTGCCGTGATCGCGTCGGAAGTGGTCCAGGAGTGCATCAATACGATCCCGGTACCCAGGCAAGTTGTCCGCAGCGATGGCAATAATCGTCGCCCCGATCCCCTGGCGACGCTGCCCGGCGTAGTAGGGTGCGGCTTCATACGATGAGTCCCCTCCCCCAAGCATCGCCATAAATTCAACCAGCATGGCGATATTGCCACCTTTATAACCACCAAACGGCAGCAGTGTCCCCTCGAGCGCGGCCTCAGCATCGGTCGTCGGTTGCCCGTGCCGGTTCAACGCCCAACTCTCCGGGATCGGTTCGCGCCGTGTGGCGTATTTTTGGAAATTCACGCGGGCCGTGGACGACGACGCCTGGTCGATAATGATCGCACGGCCATCCGCCAGAGGCACCCCGTAACTCAACGGATTGGTACCGAGCAGACGATCATAACTGCCCCCGACACTCATCACGGCAGGACTATTAGCAAACGCCAACGACACCAGACCGTGTTTGGCAAGGCGACGCGCATAATAGCCCAACTCCCCGCCGGCGAAGGCATGTTTGATCAGGAGCATCGCCAGCCCGTGGGCTTGAGCGGCTGCAATGAGCTCATCCTCGCCCTGACAGTACGCATACTGCATGGGCCCATGATCCGCATCGACCACGAGCATCGACTCCGTCACCGACATAAGCTGAACCTGCGGGGTCGGGGTGATCAATCGATTCGTCACCGCCTGAAAATAATAAAACAGGTGCTCGAGCCCAACCGTTGCTTTGCCGTACAGCTCAGCCTCCGTGGTGGCATCTGCAAGGACCTCACAGACGGCTCTGCTGAACCCGGCTTGGCGCGTGGATCGATAAACCAGGTCCCAGATCTCTTCGGCGTTGACCTGCTGCATACATCCTCCAAGCGTCTAGCGTTCCGGATGGCTCATTGCGTGAGCGTGTAGTCCTCAGATTAGCGCTCCGATGGGACCATCGTCTTGCGTTTCAGCACTTATCAACGACGACGGCGCTGCCGCGCTGGTTTCCGCATCGCACATCTGTGCAGAAGCCAAGACGCTTCCCTAGGAGTTCGGCAAGGTTCCATAGCTGTTGTGATACGTCTTGCCGGGCTTCGGGTGCGTGAATTTGATCGCCGACCAGGTTTCGTTGATGCTCACGACCGTCGATTCGACGAGCCCGTGGCGATAGCCCACCTCAATCACCACCGCTAAAGTGAGGTCGGTGCCAAGCTTGTGCCCTTTGGGCCAGGACACCCACAACATCCCGGTTACCTCGAGATGCTCCTTGAGATGAGAAAATTCCTGTTCCAAGTCCTGTTTGCAGCGCACAAAAACATGGATGTAGCCATATTCACCCTCGCAACGGTCGTGGAGGTCTAACTCGGGCAGGCTCATAGTCTCGACAACATCAGCTGGGGCATGGACAAGAAAGTTTCGGGTGCCTTCTTTGATGCCCAGCTTTTCGGCCACGCTGCGCTTCATAGTGTTAGTAAGCCTACGCCGCCAGCGGCCTAAGGGGCACCGGGCTGCTGCGTATAGCAGGGGGCAGGTTGAACCCGCAAGCATCAGCCAAGGGGTCGTATTCTTCAAGTCCGCGTCCGCCTCTCATATTGTTGAGCGATCGCCGATCTAACAGGATCAGCTGATCCAATGCATGCGACCAAAAACCGGGATCGACTACGAATTCGTGTCCTTACATGACCGATACCCGTGCCATGGGCTGGCAGGGTCATTACACTCAGCACCACGAGAGTTACATATCCATTCTGAAGGTGTCACATGTCTGCTGATCAACATCTCCAACGCCTCGGATTTCTGACGATCGGATTATTTGATCCACAGGACCCCGCCGCAGGACATGAGTCCACCTTAGAAATCATTGAACTTGGTGAACGACTGGGCTTCGATAGTGCCTGGTTGCGTCATCGCCATCTTCAATTTGGCATCTCGTCACCCATCGCGGTCATGGCAGCGGCATCACAGCGGACCACGCGCATTGAACTGGGGACCGCCGTAACACCGGTGGGATGGGAAAACTCACTGCGCCTGGCCGAAGACTTCGCAACCGTCGATATCTTATCGAATGGTCGAGTCAACCCCGGGCTCAGTGTTGGTACCCCGATGGACTATGACACCGTCCAGCACGTGCTGTATCCCAACACAGCGGAGATCGAGGATTTCGGCAAAGCACGCGTCGAACTGTTCAACCGACTCATTGCTGGTGAACCCGTTCGGGAGCTTTCCGGCAAACGCGGGGTGGTGGAAGAATTCTCCAACCGCATTGAATCCCATTCCCCCGGGCTACGAGAGCGCCTATGGTACGGAGCTGGCAGCATGGGCTCAGCTGTGTGGGCTGGCGAACAAGGCATGAACCTGCTGACCAGTAGCGTGATCTTTCCTCAAGAAGATGAAACGCCAGACTTCGCCGAGGTACAAGCCCGACAGATTCGGGCATTTCGAGCGGCTGCTGCCAAGCACGCTCCGAGCGCACCGGCTCGGGTATCGCAGGGATTGGTCGTTATCCCCACCGATGCTGCAACCACCGCGCAAAAGGCAAAGTACCAGGCTTATGTGGATGAGCGTACGCCGCGCACCGAAAAACCCCAGGGTCCGCGCAAGATGCTCTTTGCTCGCGACCTCATCGGTTCGAGTGAAGAAGTTGCCGAACAGCTTCACGCTCATGCCGGATATCGACAGGTGACCGAGGTGGCATTTGCTTTGCCGTTTAGTTTCGACCACGAGGACTACGTGCAGATCTTGACCGACATGGCCCACCGGCTGGGACCGCTCCTGGGCTGGCACCCCTCCGTCTAGCGAGGCCAGGTGCGCCAGCCACCTGCGACACCGTAGCACCATCCGCGTATCCTGGAGGCTATGGAGTTTGAATGGATCACAGATACGCTTGCCACCGAAGCGATCCTGTTGGTGTGTTCATTTGTGCTGTCGGGGATCATCGGGCTGGAACGAGAGCTGCGACAAAAATCCGCTGGAGCACGCACCCACATTCTTGTCGGTATGGGATCCGCTCTTTTTACTCTGGTGTCAGCCTATGGTTTCTCGCAGGTGCTGGGTGATGGGGTCGTGGTGGACCCGTCGCGTATTGCCGCTCAGATCGTCACCGGCATTGGTTTCCTTGGTGCCGGGGTTATTTTCGTTCGACGAAATATCGTCTCGGGGCTGACCACCGCAGCATCCGTGTGGGTCACGGCAGCAGTCGGAATGGCCTGTGGTGCGGGCATGCCGGTCATCGCCGCGCTCACCGTTGCGTTATATCTCTTTGCGGTCACGGCCCTGACCGCCTTGATTCGTCGACTGCCCACACAGCGACGTACCGAGCTGTACCAGGTGCGCTACCAGGATGGTCACGGCGTGCTGCGCGACATTTTGCAGGTCGCCTCAGATGCTGGATACGATATGGCACTGTCGGAAACCCATCGTGAACACGGAGACAAAGGACCTACTGTCCTTGCTCGGATCGAATTTACGCACGGCAAGCAGCGCCCGCCGGAATCACTGTTTCGCAAGATCAGCGAGGTCCCTGGGGTCCTGGAAATTAAAAGCGAAGACCAAGATCATGACTAATGCGTTGTGGGTATAAAAAACCGCGTGTATCCGAACTTGTGAGTCGAATACACGCGGTTGAGAACTGGTTAGACAGTTACGCTTGCGCGGTGTTTGGTGACCAACTCTTCAAGCTGATCGAACATGGCGTTCATTTCGGCTGGGTGACGGTCTGCAGGTGAGAATTCGCCGTCTTTCCAATCGAAAAATAGGTTGAAGTTCAACTCGGCACGAACCACTGGCATCGAGAAGTTGGCAACAATTTGGCGCCACTGTTCAATAGCACGGACACCGCCAACAGCACCGTGGCCAATGAAAGCTACTGGTTTGCCGACCCATTCTGGGCCAAGAACATCAACGGCGTTCTTAAAGCCGCCGGGCACGCCGTGGTTGTATTCTGGAGTGACAAAGATGAAGGCATCTAGCGAGTCGATCTTGTCGGACCATTTCTGGACGTTTGGATCCTCGTGGTTTTTATTGGCAACCATGGGATGGACGTCACCGGTCAGTAGCGGCACGTTGTATTCAGCCAAATCTACATATTCATATTCGACATCGCCTTCGCGCTGTACGGCGATCTCGTGGGCATATTTGGCCACTGGTTCAGTATTACGTGTTCCACGGATCGAACCGTTGATGATACCGATCTTCATAGACGGGTTGCTCCTTATTATCGAAGATTCTCCCGGCCAATACTCAGCGGTGTTTGCCAACCGGGCGCTACTTTCCATTTCAGCCTATAAGCGCCAAAAGCGGTAAACCTAATTCAAATTTGTAACTATCGGCTGAATGGTCCTATTTCACCTACGTCGTGTCAACGATCAGGGTTGAGAGTGAACTACTACAATGAGCTCATGACTGACCACCGCGATGCACTGTTACTCGTCGATCTCCAAAATGCATTCTTTGATGAAGAAGGCCTAGCAGAACAAGAAGATGAGCTCACCGCCGCAGCCAATAGGCTTTCGGAAGCGGCCATCAAAGCGAAAATACCCGTGTTTGTTGTGACGACGGTCCACAGCCGCGATACTTCAACCTGGACATTGAACATGCTGGAAGCCGGTGAGGGTTTCCTCTTTTCAGGCGAAGAAGGAACCGAGGTCATCTCCGGCCTCAACACCGACCAAACCACTCGGATTGAAAAGACTCGCGACAGCGCCTTGTTTGCCACAGACCTGCACCTGCGCCTCGTCAATCTTTCGGTCAACCGGATCGTTCTTGCTGGCGTATCCACCCACGGCTGCATCAGCCAAACAGCTCGGGATGCTTACGCGCACAACATACGTTCGGTGTTGATCAGCGATGCGACCGCCGATGCTCGCCAGGATTATCACGAGGCCCAGCTCCAACGACTCGAAGAAGATGGTCAAGCCTCAACTGCAACCATGGATGAAATTATCGCTACCTGGCAGAACACTGCCGACCACTAAAGCGCCCCACGCCTGTCAGTGGCTCGATTTACTGACCTGAGATCACAAGAGACCTTCCCGATGTGGGAAGGTCTCCTGGTTTGGATTAGCGGCACCTGTGACGAGGCTGCAGCTTCGTTAGTGGGCGGTTCGGCCACCATCGACCCGGTAAGCCGATCCAGTGACGGCGCCAGCGGCATCTGAGGAAAGGTACAGCACCGTCGCTGCGACTTCTTCTGGCTCAGCGGCACGGCCGATGGGTGAGTCGGCCAGAACACGCGGTGCAATCTCGGGATCGTTGAGCCAGCGCTCGGTCATCGGGGTGCGGATCAATCCTGGTACGAGGATATTCACGCAAATACCTTGAGTCGCGTAATCCAATGCTGCACCCTTCGACAGGCCCACCACAGCGTGTTTTGCTGCAACATAGGGGGTCATCTCAGGATCCGCAGTCACGCCCGCAACAGAGGCCGTATTCACAATCGAACCGCCACCTGCCTTGAGCATGACAGGAATCTGGTGACGCATTGCCTAAAATACGCCGGTTGCATCCACGTTCAGTGTGCGATGCCAGTCTTCAACGGTCTGCTCGTGTAACGGTGCGGTGGGCGGCAGGACTCCCGCATTATTGAAGGCGATATCGATAGTGCCGTGCTTCTCCACGGCAGTGTCGATGAGGTTTTGACCGATGCGTCATCAGTCACATCGGTTTTGACGAACTCAGCGGTGCCGTTGGCGTCTGTAATAATCTGCACGGTCTCAGCAGCTCGATCATCGATGTCACCAACGACGACTTTGGCACCCGCCTTGGCAAATTCAACCGCCGTAGCTCGGCCAATACCAGTAGCGCCACCGGTAATCACAGCAACCTTGCCGGTGAAGTCAAATGAAACTTGCATGCTATTCCTTCCTTCGCTTGTTCTCTACGATCAACTCGCATTGAACTATGAAGTCAGGAGCCGAACGCGAATCCTTTCATCTTCACCATAACGGACACCCGGCTTTATTTCAAATTTGTACCAAATGAGGTGTGTGCTCTCGTGTCTACAGGTTCGTGTTTTCTTAGGTCGCTTTCTTGACGACGCTAGATTTCAGCTGCATATGCCCAAAACCGGGCACTCTTGCGTCGATATCGTGATCGTCGACGGCGTCTTCAAGAAGCCGAATGTCCGTGACTTTTGTTCCCACTTTAATGACCCCGCCGGCGCCTTTGACTTTCAGATCTCTCACCACGGTCACGGTGTCGCCGTCGGTGAGCACGTTGCCGACGGCATCCCGAATGACAGGAGCAGCAGGCGTGGTATCGGTTTGGGCAGCAACCTCCGGTGACCATTCATGGCCACACATCGGACACACCAGGAGCGCGCCGGATTCATATGTGTATTCTTCGTGGCACTCGGGACATGCGGGCAACTGATCGGACATAACGACGGTACTCCACCTGTTGAATAAACCTAGTAATGGGAGCTGATGACAGCCCCCATGCATCATATCAACAGGCGAGAACCTAGGGTGCGACCCAGTGCTTCAGCTTCTTCGCAGAAACTTCACCGAGCCATTTCTGCCACAGTGGCCCGAAGGTCACGCGGCGCACGCCGAGTCGTTGGAGATCAGAGAAATCGCCTGCGCCATGCCCATCAACAGGGTGGGCAGTGACATTGACCGGGACCGAAACCGCTTCAACGGCCGTTTTGACTTGGTCTCGGGAGCTTAGTCCTACAGGGTAGACCGCCCGGGCTCCTGCCCGTTCCATCAGACGGAGCCGTTCAATTGCCTCGTCCAAGGGGTCACGGTAAAATTCCCTGCCAAGCTTGACCGCGTCTGTGCGCCCGTTAATAACAAACTGCACTCCAGCCGCATCTGCAGCTTCGCGAGCACGGGCAATATAGTCGGCGTGTTCATTGCGAGAACGAACACGATCACCCTCAGAGTGCACAACGTCTTCGATATTGGCCCCTGCGGCACCCACTTCTAATAACCGATGGATCAGTTCGCCCGGCTGTAGAGCATAACCGGATTCGACATCGACGCTGACCGGCACATCGACGGTTTTCACGATGCGTTTGACGACCTTCAGGTAGGCAGTGATTTTCATTCTCTCGCCGTCTTCACTGCCGATCGAGTCCGCGACGGGGTGGCTGCCCACGGTCAGCCCTCGAAAGCCTGCTTCCGCGGCGACCCCGGCGCTCCAGGTATCCCACACGGTTGGTAACACGACCATCTCACCGGATTCGTGAAGGTCAGCCAACTGTTGTGCACTTTTCGTTACATCCATCATGAAGCCTCCTCAGACCATCCACTTCCACCCTACGTCCGCCCTTTTTGTCTGTACACAGATGATTACCACGACCACCGATATACTGTGTGAACTGTAACCAAACTCGCGTGAAATCATTTTTTCAACCAGTGCGGAAAACCCACCATTGTGCAGCAATACCGCACAATGGTGGGGGCTGCTCTATGACCTAATGAGCTGGGGGCATCAAGAGGCAAGCTATCGGCTTGGAAAGACCTGCAAGAACGCTTTCATGCAGGCGGGGCGAGCTCTGCGCTCGCTTGGCTACTGGCCACGTAACAACGCAAGCCGGCTCTGCGTGCGAAAGAGGTCTGCTGGAGGTTCTTCCATGTCAGCGAGGTCTGCACGCGATACAGCGGCACAAGCAACTAGTGGGATGTCGCGGTCCACTAGTACATCGATGAGCGTGACGAAACGCTGGCGGGATGCGGGATCGGTCTGCGAGAGGCTGGGCACTCCAGTCAACACCCACTGGTCATAGTCTTCGGCCAACTCCATAAAGTCACTGGTCACTGACCGGGTCTGCAGCAGGTCGGCGAAGTCGAACCAGATCTGGCTGCCGCGTACTGCCCGGGCTTGCAGCACTCGGTGGCCATCGAGCACAGTCGTTGCTTCATCGGCTTCCGGCGGCATGAAGCCAGCCCAACGCAGTGTGTGGTCGGCCTGTTGCGTTGATTTGGCAACGAGCCATCGTCCGGAGGCAAACCCCGATTCATGGGACACCTGCTGTATGCGGTAGTCGGTTCCACCATCCAGTGGCAGTACCGAAAAGTGTTCTCGCAGGATGTCGATACTCGGTTCGATCACATGATGAAATGCCGGTTCCTGCAGTAAACCTTCCGGTTCATAATTCGAGGTGATGAGCGTTGGGATCCGTTGCTCAGCGATTGCTGCCAACAGCCGGTTTAACAGCGCGGCACTGCCGGGATCGTGGACGTGTAGTTCGTCAAAGAAGAACAGCTGGGTTCCAGTCAGCAGATCTTCTAACGTCGCCTCGATGGCCTCGCGAGTGCTGGTCTTAGCCCCGAGCTGCTGTTGGAGACTGCGAAAGAAGTCGTGGAAGTGCACCTGACGTTTCGTTTCGACTGGATACGGGGCGGCTTCGAATAGCTGCGTCATGAGCCAGGTTTTGCCACGCCCCGGCGGACCGTAGACGAAGTACCCGACATGGTCTAACCCAGTGGTGTCACCCGAGGCTGCGTCCTGGAGAAATGCAACGACCTGTTGGGCGAGTTCAGACTGTTCGGAATCAAGGATTATCCCACGTGGTGTTGTACTGTTTTCAAGCTGTGCAAGCACCGTCTGAGACTCGAATGATGAATGTGGGATTTCCGTTGTCTCCATGAGCGCCCATCATAGTCAAGCACCTGAATCCGAGTTAGTTCGTTCTCAATGCGAAGAACCCCCGGCATATTAGCCCACGGAACGTGCAGGCGTTCTCGAAAAAACGTGTTGACCTCTCCCCTGGTTGCTGCCGATGGCATGCCATCTGGACTAACGGGTTGTCGAGCCACGGGGCAGCATCTGCCAGAACAGTGGACTGAGGCTGAGCTGTAGTGCGCCCAACGCAAAGAATAAGGGCTGAAGGAAGAAGGTTTCGTTGATGATCAGTACTTCAACAAAGATAAAGACCATCATGGTCATGCCCGCGAATGCGTGCATGCTTGCCGCCCATCGACTCCGCCTCAGGTGTGCGATCACTGCCAGCAGTTGTACCAGGCCAACGAACGCGAGTGCTAGGGCAGCAAGCCAGTACTTGTCGTCAAAAAGCGTCCCGGCAAGCAGGTCGTCACCAAATAGTTTCGTTCCAGCGGTTGCGATCCCCCAGGCTCCTGCCGCACAGCTGATGACGTTGACGCTGGCAATAACCACGAGCAACACCAAGAGCATCTTCTGGCCAGGGGCCTGGTTTTTGGGCTGATCTGCAGATCGCATCAGTGCTGCACCCTTCTAGCGGCTGGCCTCAAGTCTGCGGCGTTGTTCTGCAATATCAAAGTCTCCGGGTGGCCACGACAGGTCCAGTGATGCAAGTGCTTCGATCAGTAGCTGTTGAACAGCCAGCTTGGCGTACCATTTCCGGTCGGCTGGGATCACGAACCAGGGGGCGTGTTCTTTGTCGGTGACTTCGATGGCGATGCGATGCGCTTCCATGTACGCATGCCATTTCAAGCGAGCATCGATGTCTGCGGGGGTGAACTTCCAGTGTTTTTGAGGGTCATCCAGTCGTGCTGAGAGGCGTTCATATTGTTCTTGTCTGCTGATATGCAACATGACTTTGATAATGATGGACCCGTTGTGCGCGAGTTCTTGTTCGAATTGGCGTATTGATCCGTAGCGTCGTTGGAGCCGAGCCGGTGGGGTGAGTTCTTCAACTCGGTGCACCAGGACATCTTCATAGTGCGAACGGTCAAATACGGCGATATCCCCGTGCCGCGGAGTGTGGTGCCGGATGCGCCATAAGAAATCGTGTTGGAGTTCCTCAGGTGTGGGTTTTTTGAACCCAACCTGATGAATGCCTTGAGGGTCCATCGATCCGACAACGTGTTTGGTGATACTGCCTTTTCCGGAGGTATCCATGCCCTGAATGATCAGTAAGACCGATCGGCGAAGATCCGCGGCTTGGGCATTGGCAAAGAGTTTGGTCTGCAGTTCAGATAACCGCTCAGTATCGGTTGCCAGCAGTTGTTGACCGGCCGCTTTGCCCCGCGTTTCGCCGGCGAGCGTTTCAAATCCCGGGGTACGCCGGCAGTCTAACGAGGTGAGGTCTTTGAGAATGCCATCGTTGTAGGCAAACTCTCGAAGCGCTTTGTAGAATGGGCCGACTCGTTGCAGGGCGTGGTCGTCTGGCATCTGCGTCCTTCCGGTTCGCTGTTGTGGTTAACAGTACTCGGTCACATGCCGCTTCGACCTCAATGCATCTCCGGGAAGCTACACTGACATGCGATGACTTGAAAATAAAAGCCAGCACTTACGCCGGTTCGTACCGGAGATAGACTGTGCCGTTGTCAAAGGTGTGCTGTTCAATAAGCTGCACGCCCAACCGCACCCCATCGGGCAGGGCTTTCAGACCGCCGCCGATAATGATCGGCACAAGAAAGAATTCAAAACGCTCGATGAGTCCCGCACGAATGGCATCGGCTGCCGTGGTCGGGCCGAAGATCTCCACGACTCCTTCAGCTTCTTGACCGATGCGCTGCACGCGCTCCACGTCAAGCTGGGCCACAAGTTCGTCGTCGGCAACCATATCTGCTTGGCTCAGACTGGATGAAGCGACGATCTTATCGATGTCCTGCCAGAGACGACCAAAGACTTTTTCGGCGGGTGTAGCTTCCGGGGAATCGGGGTAAGTATCCCAGAACTGCATGAGTTCATAGGTTTTGCGCCCCATAATTTCCGTGGAGACTTCGCTCATACGCTTAAGGTGCACGTCGAAAATCTCCGGGCTGGGTGTGGCCCACTGGAAGTCGCCCTCGGGATCGGCAATGTAGCCATCCAACGACATCACGACGGCATAGCTGAGTATTCCCATGAGGTGGCCCTCCTCGTGACGCAGGCTCGCGAGTGCCGAGGCGGCAGGCGCGAATGCTGTCTCAAATTCTACTCGCGCGCACCTTAGACGTGTAGGCGTTTGGCAAGTTCGTGCCGAACTTCAGCGCCGCGATAGACCTGGATGACGACCAGCGCGATCACGCTGACGGCAACGCAGATGGCCGAAGGCAGGGTCGTGGTGACCCAGCCGAAAACTAAAAACACGATGGGCAGCAGACCCAGCAAGATGGTGATGCCACTGTAGATAATGTAGTTGCCGACCTCTATGCGCATGGAACGAACCGTGATGAGTAGCGCCAGTATCGAGGAGCCACAGACGATGGGGATCGCGTAGTTCAGCGACCAGCCCTGCCAGCCGTTGAGGTAGTCCCAGTACAGGCACACTAGTCCTACGATCAATACCAGATACACGATGCTTTTGGCCACGTTACGGCGTTTTCGCACCGCCATCACGACGACCAACCACATCGTGACGACGCCAAGCCAGACGGAGCGCACCGCGCCGAATTCCGCTGGGCCACGGCCCAACAACAGTTGGACGGCAAAGGATCCGAGGATGATCGCTAAAGAGCCGAAAAACAGTAGCCGGAAGATGCGGCGTCGGGAGAAGCTCAGTGCCACGGCCGGAAAAGGGCTGGGCGAAGCATGACCTCTGGTTGGCTGTTGGCACAGGGGGCAGTGTTGCCAGTCGCCGGCGATTTCAACTGAGCATTCGTGACAACGTTTCATGACTCGAGCTCCTCGGCGAGCTCACTTTCAGTGACGCGTGCTGCAGCCACGGTCACGGCTATGCCTTGATCGGTCAGATAGCGGGCGAATTCTCTGATGTGGTCGGTTTCGACAAACGGCGAGGTGAAACTGATGGTCAAAAGTCCGGCATGCGACATCACACACATCTGGGGTCGCACCGCGGAGACGTGGAAGGCCATGGCGCCCACGTGCGAGTCGATGGCTTCGGGTAGGGTCACGCGTCCCAGATTGGACACCGAAACCGTCAGGCCTCGATTATTGGCCCAGTTCAGGCCCCGCAGGATGACATCTTTCAGGGGGCGCGGCACGATGCGTAACAGCGGCGAACGCTCAACGCGCGTCAGTCGACGAAGCTTTTTGCCCAGGGCTTCCGGGGAGGCTTTGGGCCGGAATTGCTGTTCCAGCTGCCGGCCGACTGAGGCGATGTCGTCGGGTCCTTCGCCGTAGGTGTGTTCCACACGGACCGTGGCGAAAAAGTTGCGGGGTGATACCGATGGGAAGAACTGTCGTAGATTCACCGGGATGGTTGCCGCAAGCGTACGGGAGCGGCCGAAACCATCGGATGAGCGGCGAATCGCCTCAAAAAACAGGGCGGTCAAATACATGGTCATCGACACGCCCTCGGCCTTTGCCAGGGTGAGCACGTCGTTTGCTGACGCCGTTAGCTCCACAGCGCGGGTCCGGTAGTCCGGTGTCCGGGTGCCGGTGACTTGGAAAACTTTAGTAGTTGTCGTCAGGCTTGATTCGACCTCGACTTCACTGGCCTGTTCCTCGAGGGTGCTGCGTCGTCGGAAGTATTGCGCAAAGCTATCGACGGCCAGGTCCCGTGCGGCCACGTTTTCATCGGCTGCACCGGGTTGGGCGATGAGCTGGGCTGGGGAGGTGTCTTCGATGTCCGGCTGTTGTGGATAGCGCAATCGGATATATTCGGTGACCAGGTCTGTCAAAAACCACAGAGCTCCGGTGCCGTCAGACAGGGCGTGGAAGATTTCCAAGATGATGCGGTCTTGGTGGTACATCACCCGAAAAAGCAGACCGGTTCGATCGGCGTCATAAATTGGCGCGCAGGTAGGTTGATTATCGGGGGTGACGGTGGGGCGCAAATCGCTGTCTTGGAGGTAGTACCAAAAGATCGCCCGACGTAATACCGCATGATAGAGCGCATAGCGGTCGTAAGTGATATCAAGCGCGGCTTGCAGCAACTGCGGATCAACCTCGTGGTCCAGCTCGGCACTGAGCCGGAACACTTTGGTGTCAGTTTCACTGCGTGCTGCCAAAAAAATATTCGAGGCGTTATCTAAACGGACCCATGTTCGTCGTGTCATGCCGGAGCCTTTGTTTGAGCTTCGTCGTCCAGAAAGGCGTTGATCACCTCATAGGCTTCTCGGACGGCTCGAGCAAGCCGGGGCAACGCAATGAACCCGTGCAAGGCGCCGTCCACTCGGTGAACGTGCACATCATTCTCGGCCGCGCGCAGCGCCTGACCATAGGCTTCGCCTTCATCTCGCAGCAGGTCCAGCTCGGCGGTGATGATCAGGGTGCGGGGCTGGTCTTTCAGGTCGCGTGCCATCAGCGGCACCACGTTCCAGTCTTTGCGCCCGTTGGGGTCGGGAACGTAGAGCTCGAAATAGGCTTGCACTTCGGCGTTGGTCAGACGCAGGCCTTCGCCATGTTCGCGGACCGAGTCAAACGGTGAGGTGTCAGGATTGTGATCCCAATACGTCACCGGGTAGAGCAGAATCTGGCGGGATACACCCCGGCGTCCTTCATGATGCAATCGCAGTGACACCACCGCTGCCAGATTGGCTCCTGCCGAGTCGCCGATCAGCACAATGTTATCGGCGTTGCCGATCCCCACCGGGGTGGGATCCTCCAGCAGGCTTCGAATGATCTGATAACAATCCTCCAGACCAGCCGGGAAAGGGTGTTCAGGGGCAAGTCGGTAATCAACGGCGACAACCACGGCGCCTGTTAGGTCCGCCATGTTGATACACGTTGGCCCATAGCTCTCGACGTCGCCGATGACCCAGCCACCCCCGTGGAAGAAGACCAGCACGTCGTCGCGCGTCTGCTCTTTGGGGTGAAAGACTCTGACGGGAATGTGGTGAGTTCCAGTTTCGGAAGGAACCTCGTGGTCCACGGCGCGGTTCGTGGGGACGCGTGGCACGGCAAGTTGTCGTTGGAATCGGCGGACTTTTTCGTAGTCTTCGCGCATATTAACCCGCGGAGCAGCAAACAGCCCGAGGATCGCCCGCACGAAGCGGTTGACCGGCGAGCGCTGCTCGGCATTGTTGGTTTGGCGTTTCGGCCTACCCCGTGTCCACATAGCCCCATCCTATGGCAGAACCAGTGCTGCCCCGTCCTCAGGTGACGGTGGCACCGCCGCCCGAGGACAATGAGCCCGGGGAGTTTTGCTGGGTTAGTCGCCCTGATCCATGGATTTTGGCGCATGCCAGAGGTCTTCACCCCGGCCGATGGCATCAAAACCACCGTCAACGTAAATGATTTGGCCCGTCATGGACCGGTTGAGACCTGAGACCAGGAAAACTAAGACATCTGCGATGTCCTCGGGCCGTTGGGCGCCGTTATATGGTGCCGGCATCGCCCCAAAGGCCATCTCGCGGCCTTGTGGGGTAGACAGCAATTCGGTTGTCATTGGAGTGGCAACTACGCCCGGGGCGACCGCATTGATGCCGATACCTGCACCCGCAAACTCCTCGGTCGGCGCAACCCGACGCACCCAGGTGGCGATTGCGCGCTTGGAAGCCGAGTAGTTGACATAGCCGGTCATTTCACCTTGATCGGCAAGCGATTGACCATAGTCGAGTGCTTCCGATTCTTGGTCGTCGAGCAGTAGCTTCACCAGATGAGGATCGGTGGGCTGCAGACTTGCAGCGGAGGCAGTGATGGCTACCCGCCCATTTTCCGATTGCGCCAACAATGGCCGGAAAGCGTGCACTGTGTTGCGAGCGCCAAAGAAATTGACCTTGAGATCAAGGGGTGTATTCGTCTGAGTGCCAGCGTTGGCGATCACCCCGTCGACCTGACCGTATCGGTCTTCTACCTGTTTGACGACGTTATCGACCGCTGCCCTGTCGGATAGGTCCACTTCGAATTCGGCGTTCTTCAAGTCCAAGCCAATAGCTGTATCACCACGATCTTCGACCAGCTGGGCACACATCGCACCAATTCCTGAACCTGCTCCGGTGACTACAATCTTTCGGGCCATAACCATTCCTTTCAGACAACCGACAAGGTGCTCGGTTTCATTTCATGACCACCCTGTTTGGGTGGTGTCTCTCCAGCAAAACGATTCGAAGCCGCCGCCGTCAAGTCGCGAAGTTTTGCAACCCGAAAAGACCCCTGTTTCAGCACGAAATTTCCGTTATTCTAGATAGCCCAAGGTTTACGACAAGTGCGGCGTAGTGGCGTACTGCCTTGGAGAAACGAGCACTCATCATGTCGACACCTCCACCACTCACCACTACCGAAGACTCACCCCAAACACCTGTTCTTTTGGACACTGATATCGGTTCCAATGTGGACGATTTACTGGCCCTGTTATTCATGTTGGGCAGTCGAAAATTGAAACTGGTCGGCGTAACGACTGTCTACGGAGACACTCGTCTTCGTGCAAAAATCGCCGCCGCCACCCTGGCGATAGCCGGACGGGAAGACATCCCCATTGGTTTTGGCACTGAACAACCAAAATCCGGGCGCAACGTGTTCTGGACCGGACATGAAGGCGAAGGATTCGACCTCCGCTACATTGAAGACCCGAACACCACCGCTGCCGCAGTATATGCAAACGCATTGCAAGCATATGGCTCACAACTCGTCGTTGCTGCCATCGGACCGCTCACGAATGCCGTGGAAGCCCTCGAAAATTGCCGAGTCAAACCCCGATGTGTTGTCGCAATGGCCGGGCAGTTCGAAGAAGGTCGGCCTGACCACAATGTCTTTTCCGACGCCGTCGCCGCTGCGCGAATCATGGAACTTGGCATCCCCATTATTTGTATCGGCATTGAACTGTGTCGCCAAGTCCCCTACGCCCAATCCGACCTCGAAACGATCCAACGAGCCAGACCGAAGCATCCGCTCGTGGAGCTAATCGTGCAACAATCAAGAGCGTGGTGGCACCATCAAGGCCTTGAGCATTCCAATCCCTGTGATCCACTCACCTTACTAGCTGTGAGCCATCCGGAAGTCTTTGCATTTCAACAGGCCAAAATCCAAATCCCCGCCTACGGCAGTCAAGCTGGCACCACGCGTTGGGTACCATCCGACTACGGTCACCAGTGGTTTGCCACCCGAGTCCAAGTGCAACGCGCACAGCAATTAATTCTTGACAGCGTGATTCGCGGAATGCGGTCCTAAGTAGCCTCCGGCCTAGGAGACGTTGCTGTGTGCTTCTTGGACTTCCAGTTCGCGCTTTTCTTGGCGTGCTGAGCGGTACCGGAAGTACAATGCCAACAGGCCACCGGAGATGTTGTGCCACACACTGAAAACGGCGGCCGGAAGGGCTGCAACCGGGCTAAAGTGTGCTGCGGCCAGTGTTGCTGCCAGTCCGGAGTTCTGCATTCCGACTTCCACCGAAGTGGTCCGCGCAACGCGTTCTGGATATTTGAACATCCGCGCTGCAAAGTACCCCAGTAAGTAACCCAGGCCGTTATGCAGGATGACGGCGGCCAAGACCAGCAGGCCTGCTTCGACGATGCGATCGGCAGAGCCCGAAACCACGGCAATCACGACGTAGGAAATCCCCAGCACGCTGACCCACGGCAACAAGGGCAGCACCTTTTCGACCCAGCTGCGCAGCAACCAGCGCACCAACAGTCCTGCCACAATTGGGATCAAGACCATCTGGACAATCGACATCGCCATAGAGCCTGCATCTACGGGCAACAACGTGCCAGCCAGCCACAGCGTCAACAACGGGGTAAAGATCGGTGCCAGCAGCGTTGAAATCGAAGTCATCGTGACGGACAGGGCGACGTCACCCTTTGCAAGGTAGGTGATGACGTTTGATGAGGTCCCACCTGGGGCACATCCCACCAGAATCACACCCACGGCTAGTTCGGGTGGCAATTGGAACACAAAGACCAGTGCCACCGCCAGGGCAGGCATAATCACGTACTGTGCGATGACGCCGAGCAGAATCGGCAGCGGCCGCTTGATGACCAACGCAAAATCCGGGATGGTCAGTGTGATACCCATAGCAAACATGATGATGCCCAAGGCGACGTTGGTGTACTGGGCCAGTGGTGCGGTTTGTGTTGGGAAGAGGAAGCCGATGAGAAATGCGGCGATAATGATAACCGGAAAGACCGTCACTGCAATGCGAGCAGATCGATCTTCGCTTGATTGTCCCCCGCGCTGACCAGGTTGTCCTGTGCTGACTGGCTTCGTCATCGTTTCGTACTGCCCTCTCACGTTTTGTACGGCGTCACACATGCGCCGGTGCTCTATGCAATATAACTGCTCAACGGACCAGCCTGATTGGTGTGACGAATAACCTTAAAGTTTCTCGAATTCACGCTGCATGCAGACCTGGCGCGCAGTGCCATCGCACTTCAATTTCGCCACGCCTTTTGATCAAAACGTTTTCAACGCGATGGGCATCATCGTCACCATTGTGGCAACCGCCTTATTGATTCTGACCGTTCTGGCATTCACATCGATGCGGCCAGTGCCGTCGAGTCTTGCTGTGACCATCCGGATCGGTATGCTCTTACTGCTTGTCGACCAAGTACTTGGCGCGCTCATCATTGCCAACGGGGCGCCCGCGGCGGCTATGGGTGATGGTGCTGCTGTCTTCGGGCCCCACGGGGTGGTGTTAGGTGAAGCCGGCATTCTGAAATACCCACACGGCATAGCGATGCATGCCATCCAAGTATTACCTGTTCTAGCCCTGTTGGGTCTGATGACCAGTTGGAATACCCGACGACGGGTATATACGGTGGCCGCGGCCAGCATCGGTTACATCTTGATCGTGCTCATAAGCACCGTCCAAGCGTATTCCGGGCGCGGCGGACTGACGTCGTTCTGGCTCGAAGTTGGTGCGCTGCTGCTCGCATTGCTGTTGCTCATAAGCGGAGGGGCGGCAACTCTAGCTGCCGTGAACTGGCGCGAGTTTCAGAGGTTCGGCTTCAGCAGCACAGCAGCATTGCCGTTACGAAATACGGTTGTAGATCCGCAGCGCGATGGGAGCAAAGATCAGGGTAATCAGGACTGATACCCCAGACCGCATTTCCGAACCGGTCCACGCGGTTCTGGTTGAATATCTACGGATACTGGCAGGATCCGGCCGAGGACGAGCGCCTAATCGCGTTTGTTCGTCAGTCGTATTCGCTCATGAAGCCTTTCGCCGAGCAAGGTGAGTACGTCAATGTCATTGCTTCGGCAGACCTCGACCGTGCCGCCGAGACCACCCGGCGGGCATACGGAGATGAAAAATATTAGCGACTCGTCGCCCTGAAGGACCGCTACGACCCGCAAAACCTGTTTCGTCTCAATCACAACGTCGCACCGAGTGTCAGTTGAGCCACAACAGTTTGATAGCGCAATGGAGTAACTTCAATGTTGCGATGACCGGTTCGAGCGCGGCGCTGGCTGGTCCCGTGATCGTGGCTGCAAGTGTGAATATTGGCACGATCATTCGAGTCGGCACACTCACCGCTCGGCTCGCGGCCGCGGTCGCGGCACTCGTTTTAACATTGGTCGTCTCTGCTGCGGGCCTTATCCCTGGAATAAGCTCGGTCGCATATGGACTCGTGATCCTCATCGCGGCAGCCGGGGCTGGTGTGTTCCAGGCGCATGCGGCATGGATCATGTTGCGCGACCCAGACCAGTCGCAGCGCGACCGCATTTCTAAGGCGGCTCTCGGTTTTGTCCCGGTTGCGGCTTACCTGGTCTCCGGCGTCATGATGGTCAGCAGCCATCCCACCGGTCTCATACTTGCGGCCGCAGGCGGTATCTTAGCGATCGTGTCGGGAATCCTTGTGTCTTGGATCGTCCTGGTCGAGGTGCTCCGGTAACTATCATTCCTCGCGATTCACGGACACGCGCATACTTAGAGAACACCACCCGCCTTCCGTGTAAGGGCACTGGAGATGATCCGTCAGGTTTTTTGTGGCGCCTCTGGCGTGGAAGGCTGCCCTGTAAACTTTGCGTCGGCACGACGAACAAGGCGGGTGCCCAAGGGCCCAAGTACGAGCAATGCGAGCCAACACAACTTCGCTGTATTACCATCGGTGAGATATGCGACCCGGATAGAAATAAGAAAAACTAGTGGCGCGCCGATCGAGTCACAAGCCCGGGCGCGGAGCTGTTTGCGATGCAACGGTTTTCTTAACAGCCCACGCCGAGCCGCGACAGCAGCATCATCGCATGGGCAATAACTGCCAGCGCAATATTGACGGCGTACACCGCGGTCGGCAACGGCAGCGCATCGGTATGTGGATCACTCATGCCCTGAGTCGTAAAGGGTATGAAGATAATGAGGCCGGCCACAACAATATTCCACGTGATCGTAGTCGAGTCCAGGCCCGTGAAGTTTGCCAGCATCGCATGGTTGCGCCGCCAAAATGCCACGATGACGAGGAAACTTATGAGGAACCCCAGCAATTGAGAACCAATTCCCTGCGTGAAGAAAGCGTCTATGCTGCTCCAGGCATCCGGCGAGGTGACGTCAATGTTGATAACGAGTAACGTCACCGCGAAAGCATAAATCGCATCTAGGAACCCGAGTACGCGATCAAAGCTTGAAGTTTCTCGCTGGTACACGGGCGACGTCATGCTCAAAGACTAGTGCGCCTGTGCAACTCCAACAAGAAGCTGCATTGGGACATATCGCCAGCGTGGGCCACCCTGTAGCATTGAAAACGCTAGTCGTCGTAGTGTCGTCTGCTGGAGAGTGGATCATGAACGCAGTTGAAAACCTATCCGAGAAGCAATGCTGGGACCTCTTGCGTAGCGCCGAGGTAGGGCGGCTGGCGGTCATCGTCGGTGACCACCCCGAGATATTCCCCGTGAACTATGCGGTAGATCAAGGTACGGTGCTCTTTCGCTCCGCGGCCGGCACGAAAGCCAGCAGTGCGATGAACGATGCCCCTGTTGCATTCGAAGCCGACGGGTATGACGCCGAGACGGGCTTGGTTTGGAGCGTCGTCGTCAAAGGCCATGCCACCACGTTTCGTGCCATTGAAGAAGCGGTCAATTCCCTCAAGGTTGAGGTTCGTCCCTGGCAGGAAGGTAAGAAAGAACGCTTCATCCGTATTCGTCCCCACGAAGTCACCGGACGGCGTTTCCCTAAGACAGCACAGGATTCCTAAGCCTTGTGCTCCCTTAGTTATCGCTGTACCTTCAAAACGCTGCGGTGCGAAACACCCAGCCACCGGGGTGTCTTCGCCCGATAGCGTTCAAACTCAGCTCCGAAACGTTGCTGCAGTACCGATTCTTCAGCTGGTATCTGTGTTCGATCAATAATGGCTGCAAACAGTGCAACAGGAAGCAGAGCTGACCACGAGCGCCGCCACAAAGCATGAGCGGTTAGTAACCCTGCTAGTCCCAGATACATCGGATTACGAGTCAACCTATTTGGCCCCGTGACGACCAGCTTGGTGGTATCCAACGTCTTGGGATTAACGGTTGTGTGGTGTCGCTGAAATTCTAGAACAGCACCGCCCATCAACAGACACGCCCCCGCTCCAACGACCACCCCGACACTCTTGGACACCGTGGAGCTAGCGCGCTTTTCGCTCAACAATATTTGAGCACCGAAGGCGCCCGCGGCCAACACGGGTGGCGGTACATGTCGTTTTCTCAAGCCAGCGTCTGAAACAGATCTGTGTTGACCATCATCCATGTTGTGTACCTCTGTTCTCTCCATATAAAAACACCGGGTCACCCGTCAGGAGATTTAATGCCGCTGTAATCCGGACCGCAATCGTTGAACTCCCACCCGAATGCCGTTTCATAGAATGCCCGAGTGACCTGCAGATCGGTCACTCCGAACTCTATGTAGCTAAGAGCGTGATGCCTTTCGACGACCATGCGATACCTCCGCGGGTAGCGTTTTGCTTCCTTCAGCTTTCCACCACCCTGCCCCGCCGTCCATGCCCTGCCAGATGACCGCTCTGATTGTCTGTATTGATGCCGGCTGCGCTGAGATATCGTACGCCACCGTGCAGGTACGCTGAAGACATGCAGGATTTGCAGGTACCAGCTGGTCCCGGTGCACCTGGCGGACTCCACATCCCAGCCGCCGAGCTGACCGAACAGTTCTCTCGTGCCTCTGGGCCCGGCGGGCAAGGGGTCAATACCGCCGATTCGCGAGTTCAGCTCAGTGTTGACCTCGGGTCGACCACCGCGCTAGACGACACCCAACGACAGCGCGTTCTCAAGCGGTTGGGTTCAAGACTCTCCGGCACTGTACTCACCATTGACGCAGCAGAACACCGGTCCCAGCGCCACAATCGGAAAGCGGCAAGACAACGACTGGCGACCCTACTGCGCGAAGCTGTGATGCCTGAAGTCGTGCGGCGGCCGACCCGACCCACCCGCGGCTCCAAACGTCGTCGACTCGAAGCAAAACGCCGACGTTCCGAAATCAAGCGCAATCGAAAACCTCCCAGACCTGAATGAGAAGCGAGCGGATGCCACCATATGAACCGTTAAACCTCACCTATCCCTTTCGCGGCAGGTGGCAGGTACGCAATAGCCCGGCCAATCGTGTGCCCAGTCATGGGACTACGCTGTTCGGACTCAGTTACGCCATTGACTTCGTGCCCGTGGACGACGACGAACACTCTGCGCCGTTCACCCTAGGATCCATGTTTCTGTCCGAGCCACCCGAAGCATTTGTCGGTTATGGGGCGGCCGGTCCTCTCACCCGTCGATGGCGTGGTGATCGGCGTGCACGATACGGAGGACGATCACCGTGCCTATCGGGGTTTTCCCTCGGTCGGCTATGCGCTGACCCAGCGTCGTCGGGCAAGAGTCGGCTGGCTTGCGCTGATCGGTAATCACGTGTTGATTGAGACGGAGCATCTGACAGGAACCGCAGTGGTGGCGCTGTGTCACCTGAAGCAAGGGAGCACTGAAGTGACCGTTGGCCAGCAGGTCGCACCCGGGCACCTAGTTGGGCGCTGTGGTAATTCAGGAAACAGTACAAAACCACATCTGCATCTGCATGCTGTTGATGGCCGGGACATCACACAGGCGAACGCCGTTCCCATTCAGTTCGACGGGTCATTGCCACGCAATGGAAGGTTCGTAGAACCGGTCTGAGAATCTCATGACTCCGACCCAGAACCGTACAGATCTAATAGTGGTAGCGAGCCTGCAAGATAATGACGCCATTGCCGTCTACGACATATACCAACCTGTGCTCGTGAGTAACTCTGCGCGACCACGCACCAGCTGCGCCGTATTTCTTCCGTTTGACCTGATGGAGCCCTCTCATAGGAGTTGAGTAGTCGCCGAGCGTTCTCGGGCGACTGGAAGAGATAGGCAGTCTCTTTCCACGCTGCGTATTCTTCCGCTGACATGAGCACTGCATTGCCGTGGCGAGAAACGATTTCAACGGCGTCCTGATCTTCACTGACTCGTTGAATGAGCGGATATAGCGTCTTGCGAGCTTCGCTCGCACTCATCGACATTTTCACAAGCACCCGACCGCAACAAGCACTTCAACCCTGCTGTAACCCAGTATTTACACAGGATTTCAGGACGATAAAACACACTATGTAATTGTGAGGAATGACCAGAATCAGCACGCGGACAAAGTTCCTCCTGCGCCGAACTGTCGCTCTATATACACAACCTTTTACCTACATATTCGACGAGATGCTGAGCGATTTCGGCTGGGCATCTTCATTAGCATCCGGATTTTGACCGCGAAACGAAGCACCCCTAGACGGAGGTGGTGACCAGTGGAAGAGTGGGGACATGACAGAACACCGCATCATCAGCGCGGAGCGCGAAATCGCACTCCCAGCCGCCGAAATTTTCAAACTCATCGCCGATCCTGCTCGTCACCCGCAGTTCGATAGCAACGATAACCTCGCCCACGCTGATCAAGGGCAACGCATTGCACGCGTTGGTCAGACCTTCACCATGGAACTCACCAGTGGCCAACGTCGAGTCAACGAAGTCGTGGAGTTTGAAGAAGGTCGACGCATTGCTTGGAAGCCCGCGCCGGTTCGTGAAGAACCTCCCGGCCACCTGTGGAGATGGGAGCTAGAACCAGTAGATAACGTGACCACCTTGGTACGTCCCACCTATGACTGGAGCGAGCTCACTGATGAAAGTCGATTCGAACGAGCAAGAGCGAATACTGAAGAAGCCCTCGACAGGTCGATCATCAAACTCGCTGAGTTGGCTGAAGCAGTAGACGCCGGTGCCGAGGTCACCGATTAGCTTCAGGTGCATGTTCGCGCTTCAAGGTCTTTTGTCATCCGGAAATTGGTTAAGACGACGCCGTTGATCACCGGGTGCTGCTCGGTCTCGACCTGAAAACCGAAGGCCTCGAAAAATCCCCGTGCAGTGACGCTCACATTCGCCGCGAGCCGTTTCGCTGCTAAGCTTCGCGCTTGGTGCTCCAGGAACATCATCAGTTCCCGCCCCACACCTTTGCGTGCAAACTCGGGTGCCACATACATCATGTCGATGTAGCCCTCTTCGCTGACATCAGAGAAGCCCGCGATCTGGTCGTTGAGAACAGCCACATAGCTATTCCGACGACGCATCGACGCATCGACGCATCCCAGGCTGAGACGTCACGTTCCTCGGGCTGAGCCCATGCGGCGATCTGTTCGGGCGTGTAATCTGCCGAGGCCGTGTCCAGAACCGCGTCCTGAAAAGATCCGTAAAGTAGCCTCCGCATCCGTACTTCTGTAAGCGCGGATTCGGATTGATTCACGGCTATTCACAGCACCACCTTATTCCCGCACTGACGGTGCGAATCGCGCAGTTGGAGCGAGCAGAGCACATGCACCTCTAGCGCCGCGCTCATGCACGGTCAGAGGCGCCGCGCACGCTAGCGTTCATACTCGCGTCTGCAAGAACGGTAAGCTCTTGAACTCGTGGACGCCAGAATGCCGCTCGAACAGCAGTAAACTCCGTGAGGTGGGTAGATGTCAGCTCATCAAGTGCTCGTATGTATTCTGGAACGATTTCCCGAGGCAGTCTCAGCCCTACTGTTAGATGGGGAATCCAGCGCGGTCCGCGACCATCAGGGTTCAGCGCACTGATCTCGCGAGCGGCTATCTCTAGTTCGTCTGTGGTTTCCAGGAGCCAGGCGACAGTCTGTTTCCGTTTCGTCCCGAAAACTACGCTGCCCACACGTCGAAAGGAAGCTGGAATCACCGGCGGAAGTAGCTCGGCTGCGCTTTGAACGACGTCAGCTGGCATCACCGGTGAAAAAGTGATCGTTACGTGCGGGGTTTGTTTCTGTGCTGGGAATCCGCGTTCTTCCAGACGGTTGAAGACTTCGCGTACTTGTTGTTCTTCACCGTCGGCCAGATGCAGAAGTATGTTCTCGGGTGATGCCATACCTGATGCCCCTTCATCGTGCGGCAATTCCAGTCGTCTCTATCTAGCACGTTACAGCGGGCACCTAGGTGTCCTCGATTGTTACCAGTCCAGTTGTGTAGATAAGCGAGTTATCTACAATCGCAGTCTGATGCCAATCCAGCCATGGATCTTAGATTTATCGTTGGCACCAGATCACGATGAATCTGCACGAGAGGACGATCAAACCATGGTGTCGCAGAGACTCGCTGCCGTTGCCAGCACATTTCCAGATCCCGCCGAACTAGAACGCCGCCTTCGAATCGTAACGATCATCGAAGCGGTGACCGATGCCGGAGATTTTTGTCATTACTATTATTCAAATACGAATAGCAACTCGCATTTCCGCCATGCTTACTTCGACAGCGGTAGTGGAGACCACGCCAGGATTATCTTTGGGGACCACCTTACTTTTATCCGTGCATTCGACCATGAGTCGTATCTCAATCCATGGGTCAGAGGCAGAATTTGGCCGGGCATTCTTCACAACATGCCCAACCAGTTTCGACAGTTCATGGTCCACGATTCCGGCGAAATAACGGCTGCACTGTGGCACGTTGGTATTGGCTGGGACCACGGTGATCCTGAACCGTTGCCGAATGGTCAAGAACCAGACCCAACATTTTGGATGTTTAGCGACGTAGTAAACGTCGTAGATGACTTCTCGGCACACGCTGTGGCAGAAGGCTTTAGCATCCACACAGGCATTGAAATTCATCCTGAAGCCATGCGCCCGTTCCTTTACGAACAACCTCTAACTCAACGAATCATTCAGTTAGTAAATTCAGATGCGCGGCCAAAATATATCCATGAGGTCGCGACGACGGCCGGCTACCCGTCACAACTCTAAACGGCAAGAAAATGTGGGGGCGGCACCTCGGTGCAGCTAGCTGTGTCACTGTAAGTTGATGCGCTCTGGATGCATTTCAATCACGTGATCTTCTGCTACCTCGGAAACTTCGGTATCATTTTTCAACTCGACCGTTGCTGTTTCACTCGGAACATCGTCGGTCTCCTGGGGAGCTGATGCTTCAGAACTGCAGCCTGAAAGCACTAGACCCGCTAGCAGCGCCGAAGTGACAAGCGTGTTCTTAGCGGTAATGCAAGCCCTAAACCCTCATTCATAGGCAAGCGGTGCACCTAATCTAGCGTTTTCTGGCTGTTTACTGCCGTATGCACAGTACATACAGGTTTCACCGCCCGTGACTCTACAAGCTCTGGGGCCAGCTTCCCTTCGCACCAAACACTTGAGCAGCAGCCGACCCGTTATCTGTCACAATTCCGTCGACGCCCATCGCCAAAAGGTTTTTCATCTGTTTCGGGTCGTTGATCACCCACACGTGCACAGCAATGTCCGCTGCGTGACAGGCGTCGACAAACCGCTGGGTCACCACCCGGATTGGTCCTTGGCGGATCGGGACCTGGACCGCATCAAGTGGCAGTTTCCGGCGCAGGCCACGAACCACTGTTTTGAAAGCACCTGTGCGGTGGGTTGACAGCAACAGGGCGACCGTTTCCATGCCGCCCGACGACGCTACGGGAGGGTTCGTCGGACGCAGCTTTTCGAAAAACAACCGCCGATGGTTGTCCCTAAACGATGCGATGAGAATTCTTTCCCAGGCGTTTTGGCGGCGCAGAATGTCAACCATCGGGGCAGCTGACGCCCGGTCTTTTAGGTCGACATTAAATCGTGTCGTCGGGAACATCTCGAGCAATTCTTCAAAGAGCACCAGCGGCTCCGAAATCAGCTCCCCGCGGGGTTTTGTACCGATGATCTGCACGGCCGCTAGCTCCTCCCACGTAGTGTCGGCGAGGGTTCCGGCCCCCGTGGTGATACGGTCGAGGGTTTCATCATGGAACACCACGACCTTGTTGTCTGCGGTGGTGCGCACATCGAGTTCGATATATCCAAAGCCTGCGTCGATTGCGTTCCGCACCGCGGTCAGAGTATTCTCGCGTTGCATATCAGCACCACGGTGGGCCAGGGCCACCGGCCAGCCGGACTGACCTGGCAGCGAGTCAGCAAAATACGGGTGAGTTGACGGCATGCGTTTAGATTATCGACAGCCTGACGAATCAAACAACGAGCCGCATGCGGTCAAGGACTTGCCCTCCAGGGTCGACGGCGGATCTATCACTTCTGTCGCTCCGGTTTGGATCAAGCTTGCAGTACGTATCGCAGGATCTCCACAACTTGCTCGGTGGTCGTGCACCAGGCTTGTGCTGCCGCATCGACTTCCTTGAGCGGATGGACGATATCCGCTTCGTGCAGGGTCACGTAGGGTTTACCCAGCGCAGCACAGTAACCAGCATCGAAAGCAGCATTCCACTGTTTGTACTGGTCTCCGAAGCGCACCACCACCAAGTCTGCCTGCTCAATCAGGGTGCGAGTGCGAATCGCGTTGACTTTAGCGGACTGATGATCGCGCCAGAACTGACTTTCGCTCTCGCCTAGATGATCACCAGCCGCATCACTGACGGGGTGATCGGTGACCGGTGCAGTGAACACGATGTCCAGCCCGGCGGCCTCGGTGCCGCGCTGGATTTCCTCACGCCAGTCGGTGTGGATTTCGCCGGAAAGATAGACTGTGTAACTCATGAGTTACAACTCCTGTATCGAGTTTGAAGGCATTTGTTGGGGCTCATTCATCATGAGGGGTCATTGTTCTCACGATAAGGCGAGCGGAAGGCCCGCCACCGATCGCTCGGTGACGGGCCTTGCCTTGAGATACATTGAGAACAGCAGGATCACACGGTTTGTTGGCGGTGTTTCCCTTCAGCGGCCTCCTCAAGCAGCTTGGCGTTGAACGCTTCGAGATCGCCTGGGTTTCGAGAGGTGGTCAGGCCGTTATCGACGACCACTTCCTGGTCGACCCAGTTCGCACCAGCATTTTTCAAATCGATGGAGATCGTATCGACACTGGTGACGGTGCGACCATCTACAACACCTGCATTGATCAGTATCCAAGGGCCGTGGCAAATTGACGCCACCGGTTTCTTTGCTGAAAAGAATCCGCGCACAAAATTCAGAACGTCATCATTCGTCCTGAGGGCATCGGCGTTCAACGTGCCACCCGGTAGTACGAGAGAGTCGAAATCTTCGACCTTCGCTTCACTGATATGTCGATCAACGCTGAAAGTGTCTCCGTGTTCCCAGTCGCCCTGCATCGCGGTGATGCTGTCTTTCTTGTCGGAAACCAATATCGGTGTGGCTCCCGCTTTCTTGACGGCTTCCCAAGGCGAGGTCAGTTCATCCTGTTCGACTCCGTTGGTAGCGACAAATGCAATCGTCTGTCCGGATAAATTCTCAGTCATACATCCTCCCGTAATCATCGAAGATATGTTCCACCATCCACCCAAACACTATGCCATCGAGCTCGCAAGGGTTGTTCAACGAGCTCAGATTCTCGTCCCGGATCAGGCGAGGGTGGCGTTCAACGTGATCTCAACGCCCTGCAGGGCTTTCGAGACGGGACAGGTGTCTTTGGCTTCCGCCGCCAGGCGCTGGAAGTCAGTGTCCTCGATACCCTCGATCGTTGAGTTGTTGACGAGTTCGATGCCGGTAATGCCGCCTTCAGCAATGTTGAAAGTGACGTTTGCGGTGCTCTCGATTGTGGTCGGCGGAGTGCCATTCTCGGCGAGCATGTTGGAAAATTGCATTGAGAAACACGTCGCCAATGCAGCACCGATGAGTTCCTCGGGGGAAGTGGTGCCGCGCTCGGATTCCTCAGAGCGAGCCTTCCAGTGCGTTGGAAGAGTGCCAAGCTGAGATGTCTCTAGGCTGACGGTCCCGCTGCCGGATTTGAGATCGCCGTTCCAGATGGTCTTGGCGGAGTTAGTGACAGGACGTGGCATGGATTCTCCTTACAAAAGATATCTCGGTTACACGGTACGACCGTGCTTGCTGCTCACTGTAACACCGACCCAGGACGGATCAACAGGGAGCGTTCGGTGCAATCCACAACGCCGCTCAGGTTGACTACCGCTCAAGCATGTCAATATGAATTTCTTCGGGTAGGCTGCTCATGCGACCTTCAGAGGCGTAATCTCAGCTATCTTATCCCGCAGCACCCTACGCTCAAGGCGCAGCTCGTAATGAGATTGCAAGTTCATCCAAAACTCTTCAGACGTACCGAAGTACCGCGCCAGACGGATAGCGGTATCAGCGGTAATACCCCGCTTACCATGCACGATCTCATTGATTCGGCGCGGCGGCACACCTATCGAAACAGCCAGTTTGTTCTGCGTAATGCCAAAGCCCTCGATGAAGTCCTCCATCAGGACCTCTCCCGGATGAATAGGATCAATCAGGTTTTCTTCAGTAATAGTCGACGAGTTCGACATTGTCTGCACCTCCATCTCTCCAGACGAAGCAGATACGCCATTGCGCGTTCACACGAATACTGTGCTGCCCACGACGGCCGCCAGATAGTTGTTCTAACCGGTTACCAGGTGGGATTCGGAGATCTGCGATATCCTTCGCAGCGTGAATTATCTCGAGCTTTCGGAGGGCAGCCCGCTGCACCGTTTGGTCGAAGCGCTTGACATACTGCTCATGCCAGATGCGCTCGGTGTCTTTACTCCCGAACGATCTGATCATGGCACCAGTCTATAACGGGACGCGTTCATAACGCTATACGTTAAACCAGCGCTCGAGGCATTAGTAGTTGGAACCACGTGTCGCTACACTCGTGGCGGCTGGACGCCAAGCAGTCGCGGCGCAAAACCACGCACCCTACACGAAGTATCACTGCCTGGTGGACGGCAAGCGAACCGAGTGGTCTCCCACCGTTTGATGACATCTTCGTCACGAACTGGCTACCAGGTCCCTCTCACGATACCTATGAACTGCTGGCTCTCATCACATGGTTAGCTGTCATACACGAAGAACAAATACAATTCTTAGGTGACGCAAAGGCTTCCGAATTGCTCACGTATGACATGCTGCAGAAACAAGGCGTGCAATTCCGAAGACAGCCCAAGACCGCAAGCTGCGATTAATCCCAGCAGGACAGAGCACTTCTAGCGTCTCGTAGGGCATCTTTCCCGGCGCGGTGGGCTTCGCAAAGCAGGCTCTTCCACTTTCATTCTTCTAAGCAAAGTGGTGTCCTTAGACTACGTCTTGCCAAGGGGGAGCATTTCGCAACCATCTGGGCTGCAGGAACCCGGGCAGCCAGACCACGGCAAGCACGCCGGCGATAAATATCAACATCGCTAGCGGTAACATCACCGTCGCCAGCCAAACCGGCGCGAGCGGGCTAAGCGTGGTGAGAATCCCCGCTAGACCAAGATATAAAGGAGCCAGGTGTAGCGTCGGACTTGGCCAAGCCCGCAGAGCCATCCGACGGTTGAAGCCAAACCATGTCATTAGCCCGAGACCTAAAAACACCGTTCCGCTGATGAGAAGCGGCCATGAAAAAAGCGAATCTGGTGGGTTCATGGTACGAGCGACCCGTTCTATAGTATCTCAGCAGGGTCGTGGCTCATGCTACACATCGAAAGGCGAGTTGTTGGCCTGCGAGCTAGACATTAAATCGAAATTCGACGACATCGCCGTCCTGCATGAGGTAGTCCTTGCCTTCCAGGCGGACCTTCCCCTGTGCTTTGGCTTCAGCCATCGAGCCCGCCGCAACGAGATCTTCGAACGACACAACCTCAGCACGAATGAATCCCCGTTGGAAGTCGGTGTGAATGACTCCGGCTGCTTCTGGTGCGGTGTCGCCTTTGTGGATGGTCCAGGCTCGTGCTTCTTTTGGCCCAGCGGTGAGGTACGTTTGCAAACCAAGTGTCTCGAAGCCAACGCGAGCTAACTGGTCCATACCGGATTCTTCTCGACCTGCCATCTCTAGCATTTCGCGGGCTTCTTCTTCAGACATTTCCACGAGCTCAGATTCAAACTGCGCGTCAAGGAAGACGGCTTGAGCTGGTGCAACCATGTCGGCCAGTTCTTTTTGACGTGCTTCGTCAGCCAAGACGCCGTCGTCGGAGTTGAAGACATAAATAAACGGTTTGGCCGTCAGCAGGTTTAATTCCCGCAGTAAGTCCATTTCGAGTTTGTCGGTGTCAATCGACGAGAAGATGGTGTCGCCGCGTTCGAGGACCGCTTGGGCAGCAAGCATTGCGTCAAGAACTTCTTTATCAGTCTTTTTACCCTTGACCTCTTTTTCAACGCGCGGAATGGCACGTTCAAGGGTCTGCATGTCGGCAAGTATTAATTCGGTGTTGATCGTCTCGATATCTGAGGACGGATCGATCTCACCATCAACGTGGATCACGTCGGTGTCTTCGAAGACTCGCACAACCTGGGCGATAGCCGAGGATTCGCGAATGTTGGCGAGGAACTGGTTACCCAAACCTTCGCCTTCGGATGCACCTTTGACGATACCGGCGATATCGACGAAAGATACGGTTGCGGGAAGGATCTTCTGCGAACCGAAGATCTCTGCAAGCTTGTCTAACCGCTCGTCTGCGAGGTTCACGATCCCGACGTTTGGTTCAATCGTGGCGAACGGGTAGTTCGCAGCGAGAACCGTCTGGCGGGTGATGGCATTAAATAACGTTGACTTACCGACATTGGGCAGTCCGACAAAACCTATTGATAAAGACACGGCCCCTACTCTACCTGGTGGAATTGATCCACTGCTGGCCCTGTTCGTTTTTGAACTTTCGGCGGAATATTCTTTCGCTCACATTATTCCTGCCTGAAACTGATGAGTGCGCATAGGGTGTGGTCTCCCGCGCATTCTTATCGCAGGAGACCACAACCACCCGGTGAGCACTACTCGACGAGTTTGCCTTCCTGGCTGACTTCTCGAATCAGCTCGCTGATCTCTTGTGGAATCGGGGCGATTTCTTCGCGAGTGACACCAGTTTTTGGCGACCAGACCAAATTGACCTGCAGCTCTGGGTCCATGTCTGGGTAGTCGCTGCGGTTGTGGCAGCCGCGGGTCTCGCGACGTTCCAGTGCAGCTTCCAGCGTGGCACGTGCCGCGAGCGCAGAGGATTTCAGATCGTAGGCGTGCGCCAGATCCTGGAAGCCGGCAATATCTGGGTGAATGCCCACATTTTCCATGCGTGCTTCGATCTCATCCAGGCGAGCTAGACCTTGCAGGAGTCCTTCTTCAGAACGGACGACGCCGGCGTGGTCGGTCATCATGTCTCGAATGGCGCGCTGTAGAGCACGGACGTTTTCATCGCCGTCAGCATTCAGGAGTCTGTCGACTTCACCGCGTGCTTTGGCAACGGCGTCTGCGGAGCGTTTCTGTGCTGGCAGACCGGCAGAGTATTGTGCTGCGGCTTGTCCTACAATGCGACCGAAGACCAACAGCTCAATCAGGGAGTTGCCCCCAAGTCTGTTGGCACTATGCGATGGGGGTGGCTACCGACGGCCACGTCGGCACCGGGGATCTGACCTCCGATGAGGCCGTGGTGGCCTATTTCGGGGACGGTGCCTCCTCCCAGGGGGATGTGAATGAGTCGTTTATCTTTGCGTCGTCCTATAACGCCCCGGTGGTGTTCTTCTGTCAGAACAACCAGTGGGCGATCTCCGAACCGATCGAGCGCCAGTCCAAGATTCCGCTCTATCGACGGGCCCACGGGTTCGGGTTTCCGGGGTTGCGGGTTGACGGTAACGATGTTCTCGCGGTCTATGCGGTCACCCAGTGGGCCCTGGACCGGGCCCGCAACGGTGAGGGCCCAGCGCTGATCGAAGCGTTCACCTATCGCATGGGCGCACACACCACCTCCGACGATCCGACGAAATATCGCCCCAATGCGGAGCTGGAGAGCTGGCAGCGCAAGGATCCCATCGAGCGGGTCCGCACCTATCTGTTGCGCACCGGTGCCATCGACCAGGGGTTCCTAGACGACCTGCAGACCGAGTCCGATGACGTAGCGGCCGATCTGCGGGCACGTACGCTGGCCCTGCCCGACCCCGACCTGGGTGATAGCTTCAACCTCGTTTTCGCCGAACAGACCAACCACTTACGCGAACAGCAGGCGAGCTATCGCGACTATGTCGATTCGTTCACCGAGGAAGGCTGACATGGATGACATCCTCACCCTCGGCAAGGCCCTCAATGCCGGGTTGCGGCGGGCCATGGAGTCCGACCCCAAGGTCGTGCTCGCCGGCCAGGACATTGGCAAACTCGGTGGGGTGTTCCGCATCACCGAAGGTCTTCAGGCCGACTTCGGTCCCCACCGGGTCATCGATTCGCCGCTGGCGGAGTCTGGCATCGTTGGCACTGCGATCGGGATGGCGATGCGCGGCTATCGACCCGTAGTGGAGATCCAGTTCGATGGGTTCGTGTTCCCCGCCTATGACCAGATCGTCACCCAACTCGCCAAGTTCCATCACCGCTCCCGCGGCAAGATCCCGATGCCGGTGGTGATCCGCATCCCCTACGGCGGCGGGATCGGTGCGGTCGAACACCACTCGGAGTCACCGGAAGCCTATTTCGCCCACACCACCGGGCTGAAGGTCGTGACCTGTGCGGATGCCCATGATGCGTACTGGATGATTCAACAAGCCATCGCCAGCGACGACCCCTATATTTTCCTCGAACCCAAACGCCGCTATCACGAGCGGGCCGCGATCGACTCAGGTACCGAGCCGATGCCGCTGCACGCAGCCAAAATTGTACGTGAGGGCACCGACCTGACGCTGTTGTGTTATGGGCCGATGGTCAAAACCTGCCTCGCCGCCGCCGAGGTCGCCGAAGAAGAAGGCCGCTCGGTCGAGGTCGTCGACCTGCGCACCCTGTCCCCGCTGGACATGGCCACCATCGTCGCATCGGTGCACAAAACCTCCCGGGCTGTGGTGGCACACGAAGCGCAGGTGTCGTTCGCGCTCGGCGCGGAGCTCGCCGCGCGACTGAGCGAGCAGTGCTTCTATGACATGGAAGCCCCCGTCCTGCGCGTCGGCGGCTATGACGTGCCCTATCCCCCCAGCCGCATCGAAGAGGACTATCTCCCCGACCTCGACCGCGTGCTGGATGCGGTGGACCGCTCGTTCGCCTACTGAACACCCGAGGAGAACTGTGAAGACCTACAACCTGACTGATCCCG